>Ga0180215_1000089_pt1 | contig 141512 bp, 111 predicted proteins | sample eDN3rd37CBELigBY_FD_128871 | JGI IMG/M metagenome (GOLD analysis project Ga0180215, IMG submission 128871) | Enriched backyard soil microbial communities from Emeryville, California, USA - eDNA 3rd pass 37_C BE-Lig BY (version 2) (version 2) | ecosystem: Environmental > Terrestrial > Soil >... | reverse complement strand
TTCGTCCGCGCCTTTACCGCTGTCGTCATCCTTGCCGCCATTGCCTCGACCGTTGTTCCCGCGTTCGTCCGCGCCCTTACCGCTGTTGTCATCCTTGCCACCGTCCACTCGGCCGTTGTTCCCGCGTTCGTCCGCGCCCTTACCGCTGTCGGTATCCTTGCCACTGTTACCTTGGCCGTTGTTGCCGCGTTCGTCCGCACCCTTACCGCTGTCGGTATCCTTGCCACTGTTACCTTGGCCGTTGTTGCCGCGTTCGTCCGCGCCCTTACCGCTGTCGGTATCCTTGCCACCATTGCCTCGACCGTTGTTCCCGCGTTCGTCCGCGCCTTTACCGCTGTCGGTATCCTTGCCACCGTTACCTCGACCGTTGTTGCCGCGTTCGTCCGCGCCCTTACCGCTGTCGGTATCCTTGCCACCGCCCACTCGGCCGTTGTTGCCGCGTTCGTCCGCGCCCTTACCGCTGTCGTTATCCTTGCCACCGTTTCCTTGGCCGTTGTTGCCGCGTTCGTCCGCTCCTTTACCGCTGTCGTTATCCTTGCTACCGCCCACTCGGCCGCTGTTGCCGCGTTCGTCCGCTCCTTTACCGCTGTCGGTATCCTTGCTACTGTTACCTCGGCCGTTATTCTTACCAGGCAGGGAGACCGGTTCCGCGATCCCGATGTCACCTTTCCCCTTGATGCTATGATCAAATAACCGATCCACGTTCGATCTCAGCTTCTCCGGATCATGGTCAAGAAGCTGCTCGAGCCCACCCACTTCCTTGACCAATTGGCTGATCGACTTCTCTCCCACTTCTTCTAATGTTAGAGCATGACCTACCTTCTCCGATACCATCAAGCTGACAGCTAGCTTGCCTGCCGAGATCCCCTTCTGCTTCGCATCTTCGCGAACTTCCCTCGACACCGCGATCGCCGACACGTTGATCGACGATCTGCCCTGATGCGATCCGTCTACTCCTTCACCAGCAGACACCTCTCCCTGTCCTGCCGCACTGTCCCCCCCACCATCGATTGGAGGATCCGATACATCGTGCTCACTACCGCTACTATCGACCTCACCGTTCTGTTCAGTCGTCGCCTCACTCTGTTCCGCTTCACGGCTTGCGATGACCCGATTGACGACAGATGTCACTTTATCCTGCAGCTCCGACTGAGTTAGTAAGAGATGCTCGGATACGATCGTGCTCGCGATGACGATCTCTCCTAGACCTGCCGAGATATACTCGTCGATATAAGGCTCAGCGTGCTGGATCAGTTCCTCCGTCACTTCTTCTACATCACGACCGACCGCATCGATCCCTTGTAACAGCTGCCTTCCTTTCTCATTCAGCCCGGTAGCCTCAACTACAACTGATCGGTCATCGATTCCGAGCTCCACACTAGGGTTGATATCGATCGATACATAGGCCACTGCGACGGCTGTCGTACCGACATGCACCCGACCGGCTAGTACGGAGAGCGTGACTAAGCAGATGAGAAGGGCCGCTGCTATAGGCGCCAGCAGTCGGAGCCTCGCTAGATTGCTGGCACGCACATCCTGATCGATGCTAATCTCTTCGCCGATCTGCAGATTAGGACGAGCTTTCAGTTTAACGAACCGTCCATCACGCGTCATGATTACAGCTTTACGCTTCGATATATCCATGACGATCCCTTTATTCATACGCTCTCCTCCTTTCCGTCTTCAACATCAAGCCCGAGATAGTCTTGCAGGTGTGGATATGTACCGTATGCGATCAGTGCGATCGCGATGATATATTTACGATTCCTCTCAAGCGTCTTGCGCGACACGGGGAAGTGATCGCTTAGCTCCTTGATCGGTAGTGTCTTCTTGGAGAGAAGCATCTCCATCCAACGGACATTCGTTCCTACTCCCTTGCCGATCGTGATCATCATCTCCCGTGAATCCCGATGCTTCGGAGATATCTCCGTCATCTCGTTGAACGAGATCCCGAATCCGCCGAGCTTAACCGAATATTCCTGAATCTCTTGCTGGCGATCGAGGCGTAGTTTTTCCTGCTCATATCGCTCGATCGATTGGTGGATCTCGATCGGATTCACCAGATGCTGGTCCTCGTCCTCAACTTCGAACGAACTGAGTGGGATCTGTGTTTGGTGTCGACTTTCCTTACGCAGATGGTCGATTAGTCTACGGCGGATAACCGTTTCAGCGAAGCTGAAGAACGTACCTCCGGCATCGATCGAATATTGATTGATCGCTTCGTTAAACGCTAGCAGCGCAACACTAAATTCATCATCCCTCGTCGGATCGATGTACCTTCTGCAGAATCGGCTAGTCATCTTCGCGATCAGAGGCTGATAGTCCGTAATGAATTGATTGCGAAGCTTAGTATCTCCTTGCTGGATTCTGGCGACTGTTATCTCAACAGGCACTTCACTTGCGCCTGATTCACGCATGGAATGTTGCCTGCCGAGAAATTTATGCAATAATACGAGCAGCAACCGTTCCACCTCACATCATAGTAATATCGTATACTTATCGCGATATATGGGGGTACGAAGAAAAACAAGCGCCTCCATCGAGACGCCTGTCTTCCTGATCCGTGATCACAACCTGCCGAGCTTCTTCTTGCTGCGCAGCTTATCGTATCTCTGGCTTAGAACCTGCAACCTTCTCTTCAGTTGATCCTCCCACTCACCATCTGAGATCGACTTCGCTACAGGCAGTAGATCCAGCGCCATATCGATCTGGTTGCGGACGATCGACATCGGATCTTCTTCCTCGTCATTCACACAGTTATCGTAAAGCTCGGAAGTATGCTTAATATCAACGAAGTCATCGAAATCAATCTCAACAGCTCCGTCTCCGTGTGCATATTCTGCTAATAACTCATATTCATTCTCGATCAGATAGTGGACCTCTACCCGATGGCATACCGGACAGAATAGGAGTGGTACGTTCTGAATACGTGTCCGCATATGCTTCAGTGTCCCTCGGGTTCCGATCATGCTTGCTCCACAACAGAAGCTCATGGCACTTCCCCCTATATAACCTGACTTCGACAAACTTTATCCATACTGTATTCGTGAAGCTAAGCTTAAATTCCTCTTACCAGCATCTATTAAATATTCCCTGCGACACACAGTGTTGATCACTCAAGTGCTTGTCTCATCTGCTCGATATGCTCAGCGTCCCCGCTAACGAGCAGCCGGTCTCCCAGCAGGATCTCTGTAGAGCCATGCGGGATGATGAAGGACTTACCACGATAGATGCGGAGCACGAGCGCAGGCCCCAGAGCTGGCATCTCGCGTAGCATCACTTGATTATATGCCGGGTTACCGACGATCACTTCCTTGATCGAATCATCATTCGTCGTGATCAATCTTACAGCACCCGGGAATTGTACGAGACCCCGAAGCAGCGTTCTGGCTGCATATAACGTCGAGAAGACCTCGAATCCTTCGTCTTGGGCTTGCTCGAAGCGCCCAGGATCCTCCAGACGGACGATGACGCGCTCGACACCCATCTTCTGTGCATGACGTGCGACGAGTAGGTTCAGCTTATCGTCAAGCGAGCCACACACGAGGATATCGACGTCGAACGCTCCTTTATCCGTTAGGGACACGTTATCGAGTCTGGATACTTCGGTTAATGGGAAGCGACTATATTGCTCCTCCTTCGACTCCATGCCAGATGGCTGTGCACTGTATAGCTCGACCTGAAAGCCTTCGTTCATCAGGTCTTGTGAGACGGGTAACGTCATATGATTCGCACCGATGATCGCGATCTTCGTCGGCTTCTTCTCTCTCTCGGGCAAGATCCGGTTGAACAAGATCGGCGAGATGAAGCAGCTGATAACAGCTACGAGGATCAGTGCACCTTGCATCGAGCTGCTGATGAGTCCCTGATCGAGCGCGACCGTCGCCGCTGCGATCACTAGGCTGAGCGTCGAGGACAACAATAATCCAGCACTCCACGTCTCCTGCCAGTTAAACCATATACGCAGGAGTAACGCAGGGATCAGCTTAGATAGGAAGATCGCCAGGAGTAAGACGGGAATGAACAGTATGATCTGAAAATCGCCCATAAGCTCCCAGATATTCAGCTTCACTCCAGTCATGACGAAGAAGATTGGGATAAGGAACCCGTATCCGAATGTCTCGAGCGAATGCTGGAACGACTTGTCCGGCGCGAGCAACGATACGATGACCCCAGCTAAGAACGCACCGAGGATATTCTCTACCCCCATATTCTCAGACATCACGACGAACAGCAGGATTAAGGCGAAGACGCCGCGCGTGCCGAGCTGCGCCGTTCCCCTCAGTAGAACATCCAGAAACTTCCAACGCGTGAACCGTCTGATCGAGAAATATACGACGACGACGATCACAAAAAATGCGAGCAGCAGCAGCATACTGTCCATCGAGCCACTTCGCGAACTAATATAGATCGCCAGCAAGATCATCGTGACGAAGTCAGATATGACGGTGATCAAGAGAATCGTCTGTCCGAATGGTGTCTCGATAAGCTGTTGTTCCTTCAGTACTGGAACGACGACCCCGAGTGATATCGTCGCGATGATGATCGTCATCAGATACGGCTCACTGACGAAGTTCATCAGGACGAGCAGCTCTGCCAGTCCATAGGAGATGACCATGATCCCGACGAATACGATAAGCGAGGCGATGAGTGGATTCGGCCCTTTCTTGCGTGACCCCGTCTTACGACTGAACTGGCTGAAGTCGATCTCCAGTCCGCTTAAGAACATGAGGTAGATGAAGCCGAACGCCGAGAGCAGCTCTAGCCACGTATCCTGCTTGATGATATTCAACCCGCTTTCGCCGATGATCAGCCCTGCGAGGATCTCTGCGACGACGACAGGCAGCACTTTCAGACGTAGCTGATGCAGTAGGATCGGGATGATGAATGCGATCCCGACGACGACCATAAGTGAAGTTAGTGATGTATGTTCTCCCATAGGATGCCTCCCTTGCTTATGATAGTATGGTTGGTTGTGTTCCGACAACATGAGATGCTTTGTACCATTATCCCCAACATCTCGCCGCGAAGCAAGCTTGTGTTCAACATCGTGCAAAAAGCCGACTGCCATCATCCATGATGACAATCGGCTATACAGAATCCTTCATCGTTCGAGGATAATCACGAATCTATGTTTAGCCTTGTATGGAGTCGTCTCACCGTCTCCCCATGCTTAAGCATCACATACCTCGCCATAAGTATCCCGATACTTGTCTGCTGACCATAGCTTGTCCAGCTCCGATACGTCTGACATCTCTACGACGATCATCCAGCCGTCACCGTATGGCGCCTTGTTCACTTGCTCTGGTGCGTCATGTAACGCCTCATTCACTTCTACAACCTTACCAGTAACCGGCGCATACAGCTCGGATACTGTCTTCACTGATTCGACACTGCCGAACGGTTCGCCCGCTACGATCGAGGATCCGACCCTCGGCAGCTCTACGAACACGATATCGCCTAGCTCGTTTTGCGCGAATTGTGTCATCCCGATGAAGGCGCGACTGCCTTCGACACGTACCCACTCATGGTCTTCACTATACCTTAGATCTGCTGGTACATTCATGCGTCTGTTACGACCCCTTTCCTGTATCGTCAGGTTCTAGATTATCCTAGATGACCGGGTTGGTTGTAGTATAACTGAGCTTATCTCAGGTTCTCAACGATCAGCTGCCCCATCTGTTCGGTGCTGAGCGCCTTGCTCTTATCCACTGCGATATCTCCAGTCCGATGGCCGGCATCCAGCACGTTCTTGACGGCTTGCTCGATCGAATCCGCCGCATCGCTATAGTTAAACGTATAGCGCAGCATCATCGCAACCGATAGGATCGTCGCGATCGGATTCGCGATGCCTTGACCCGCGATGTCCGGCGCTGATCCGTGCACAGGCTCATACAGACCGAAGCTGCCCTCACCGAGTGATGCTGATGCGAGCATCCCGATCGACCCAGTCAGCATCGCTGCCTCATCGCTCAGGATATCACCGAACATGTTCTCCGTGACGATCACATCGAAGCTAGATGGACGGCGTAGAAGCTGCATCGCACAGTTGTCAACGAGCACATGCTCCAGCTCGACATCGGGGTATTCCGGTGCGATCCGGTTCACTGTCTCTCTCCAGAGACGCGACGTTTCCAGTACATTCGCCTTATCGACGGATGCAAGCTTCTTACGACGTTTCTGAGCGATCTCGAACGCTTGCCGGACGATGCGCTCAACCTCTGGCACGCTATATACACACGTATCGACAGCTTCTTGACCGTTCTCTCCATCGCGGCGGAACTTGTCACCGAAGTAGATGCCACCCGTCAGCTCACGAACGACCATCAGGTCAGTGCCTTCCAGCACTTCAGGCTTAAGCGTGGATGCCTCCTTCAGGCAATCGAAGATGACAGCTGGACGAAGGTTAGAGAACAAGCCTAGTGCCTTGCGGATGCCGAGCAAGCCCGTCTCGGGACGTAGCTCCTTCGGGTTGTTATCCCACTTAGGCCCGCCGACTGCACCGAGCAATACAGCATCTGCACGACGGCACATCTCAAGTGTATCTTCGGGGAGGGGCGTCCCCTTCTCATCGATCGCGATACCTCCGAACAATCCGTGCTCGTATTCGAACTTATAGCCATACAGCTGCTCTACTTTTCCTAATACTTTGATCGCTTCATTCACAACCTCAGGACCGATGCCATCTCCAGCGATCACAGCAATTTTCTTCACTTCTGACATATTACCGTTCACTCCCTCACATGAAATCCTACTTCTGCTACTAACGTTGTACCATAATCATCATACGTAAGCAAAGATATAGAATCAATGAACACTATAGGTGTTAGCTATGGTTCGTCATCATATTGTTTACAGCGCTGAATAAAGCCTTAACGGACGAAGTCATAATATCCGAATCGACACCTGCACCCCAGTGCATGCGTCCATTCGAATCTGTTATGCCGATATACGAGATGGCATGAGATTTCGATCCGATGTCCAGCGCGTGCTGCTTGTAGATGAGGTTGGAATACGAGATGCTCATCTCTTCTTGAATCGCGTTGCTCACGGCGTCCAGTCGGCCATTGCCCGAACCTGCAATCTCCTTCGTCTCACCATCGATCCGAACCTCTACGATCGCTCGATAATCTTCGCTTTTGTCGAATTGGCACGAGATGAAGTGTAGCGGCGCGTTCACATTCACATATGATTCTTGGAAGATCGATAGGATCTCATCCGGCTGCAGCTCTTTCTGTTGCTTGTCGGATACATCCTTCACTGTGTAGCCCACACTCTCTCGCATGGCTGCCGGCATATCCAGGCCGTACTTCTGCTGCAGGATATAGCCGATGCCGCCTTTCCCTGACTGGCTGTTGATGCGGATGATATCTCCCTCGTACTCTCGACCGATATCCTTCGGATCGATCGGCAGATACGGGACGCTCCAGTGCTCAGGACGCTTCTCTTCCCGCCAAGCCATCCCTTTCGCGATCGCATCTTGATGGGAGCCTGAGAAAGCAGTGAAGACAAGCTCGCCTGCATATGGTTGGCGTTCGCCTACGTGCATCTTTGTGAGCCTCTCATATACCTTCACGATCTCGGGCAATCTGTCGAAGTTCAGCTTCGGATCAACACCATGTGAATACATGTTCAGCGCGAGCGTCACGATATCGACGTTACCTGTCCTCTCCCCGTTACCGAATAACGTGCCTTCCACTCGCTGACCGCCCGCTAAGACACCGAGCTCCGCATCGGATACACCTGTTCCCCGGTCGTTATGCGGATGAAGAGACAAGATCACATGCTCTCGGTAGCGGAGATGTTCGCTCATGTACTCGATCTGACTCGCGTAGACATGCGGCATGGACATCTGTACCGTCGATGGCAGATTGATGATAACTTTGTTATCTGCGGTCGGCTTCCATACATCGAGCACTTCGTTACAGATCTCAAGAGCGAAGTCGATCTCCGTACCCGTGAAGCTCTCCGGCGAATACTGGAACTGGAAATTCCCTTCTGTCTGTCTAGCGCAATCGATGAACAGCTTCGCTCCCGTTACTGCGATCTCGATGATCTCTTGTCTCGATTTACGGAATACTTGTTCTCGCTGTGCGACAGATGTTGAGTTGTACAGATGAACGATCGCTCTCTTAGCCCCTCTGAGGGCTTCGAAGGTTTTGCGGATGATATGCTCACGCGATTGGGTCAGCACCTGGATCGTCACGTCATCGGGTATCAGGTTCTGGTCGATCAGCGTGCGCAAGAACATGAACTCCGTCTCAGAAGCTGCCGGAAAACCGACTTCGATCTCCTTGAAGCCGATGTCTACGAGTGTTTGGAAATACTCTAGCTTCTCCTCTAGATTCATCGGCACAACAAGCGCTTGATTACCGTCTCGAAGGTCAACACTGCACCACGTCGGCGCTTCCGTAATATATTCCTTCTGTGCCCATTTCAAGCTTTGTACAGGAGGCATATAGTATCCTCTCGTATATTTCTCCACGTTCTTCATCGGTTAACCCGTCCTTTCCATTCTGCGATCCTCGTTCATATCATGCAAAACATAAAAAAGTCTTTCGTCTCCTCTAAAGGAGACGAAAGACTGTATATCTTCCGCGGTACCACTCCAGTTCATATCCGAAGCATGGATATGCTGCTCAACGGACTGGATTCATCGATCCTAGTCCTCCTGCGTATAACGGCCAGGCGCCGACTCTGCTTACTGTGACTTATATCTCATGCAACACAGGGCACAGGCTTATGTGTCGCTCCGTCATTCAGCGAGTTACTCTGAGGTGAGTTCAGACTTACTGTGCACTGCTTCGCACCAACCAGCAGCTCTCTTCAGCAGCCATAATGTCTTACTAGTCCTCTTCATCGTATTAGATCATGTAATTATCTTTCGATTATATAACAAGTACCGAGGCATATCAAGAAATTGTTATTATTTCTTGATCCACTGCATCATCTCACGAAGCTGACGACCTACTTGCTCGATCTGATGCTCCGATTCGTTGCGGCGAGTAGCCGTCATATAAGCACGGTTGGACTGGTTCTCTAGGATGAAGTCACGAGCGAAGCGTCCTTGCTGGATGTCTTCAAGGACACGCTTCATCTCTTTCTTCGTTTCCTCCGTTACGATACGTGGACCTGTAACATAGTCACCGTATTCTGCTGTGTTCGAGATGGAGTCGCGCATCGCTGCTAAGCCGCCTTCATAGATCAGGTCGACGATCAGCTTCATCTCGTGCAAGCACTCGAAGTAAGCCATCTCTGGTGCATAGCCTGCTTCCGTCAACGTCTCGAAGCCTGCTTTGATCAGCGCGCTTACGCCACCACACAGGACAGCTTGTTCACCGAACAGGTCTGTCTCCGTCTCTTCCTTGAAGGAGGTTTCGATGACGCCTGCACGCGTGCAGCCGATGCCCTTCGCATAAGCAAGACCGATCGCTTGCGCGTTACCTGTCGCATCTTGATGGATCGCGATCAGACCTGGCACGCCGAAGCCTTCTACATATGTGCGGCGTACGAGATGACCCGGAGATTTCGGAGCGACGAGCAACACATCAGCGTCAGCTGGTGCTACGATCTGTCCGAAGTGTACGTTGAAGCCGTGGGAGAACATAAGAGCTGCGCCTTTCTTAAGGTTCGGGCGGATCTCTTCGTTGTATACTTTCGCTTGGGTCTCATCAGGCATGAGGATCTGTACAACATCGGCACGCTTCGTTGCTTCGTCTACCGTGAATACTTCGAAGCCGTCATTCTTCGCGATCTCATACGATCTGCCTTGACGTAATCCGATGATCACGTTCAATCCGCTGTCGCGAAGGTTTTGCGCTTGAGCATGCCCTTGGCTACCGTAGCCGATTACCGCGATTGTTTTACCCTTTAATAGGTTCAGATCTGCATCTTGTTCATAGTACATTGTAACTGCCATTGTGATAATAGCCTCCTTTAGGATCATGAATCTTATAGTATAGTTAGGATATATATAGAAATACTGGTCGAACAAGTCTAGCTTAGGACGCCGTAGTATTCCCAATATGAGGTTATACGCTAGGCTACAGCTACTTACGCGTCATGCCGCGCGTCATAGCGGTTACGCCTGTGCGGGTCAGCTCCTTAATGCCATATGGCTTCAGAAGTTCCACCATCGCATCAATCTTATCAGAATCGCCGACGACTTGCACGACTAATGTGTTCGGACCGATATCGACAACGGATGCGCGGAACGTCTCCACGACACCCAGTATCTCCGGTCGTTCACTAGGCTCAGCCCCCACGCGGATCAGCGCGAGCTCACGGGCGACCATCGGATTCATGCTTAGATCGATAACCTTCGCAACGTCGATCAGCTTGTATAGCTGCTTCGAGATCTGCTCCATCGTCTTATCATCGCCTGTCGTGACGATGACCATCCGGGATAGCCCAGGCTCTTCCGAAGAGCCGACCGTGATACTCTCGATATTAAAGCCGCGTCGACCGAACAGACCGGCAACACGCTGCAGAACACCAGGTTGATCGTTCACTAGGATAGATATTACGTGTCTCATGATCATTCACTATCCCCCATTATCATCTGGTCTAAGGTGCTGCCTTGAGCGACCATCGGATATACGTTCTCCATCCGTGGCACGACGAAGTCGATGAGTACCGGCCCTTGATGATTCAGAGCTTCCTGCCAGACAGCTTGAGCTTCTGCTTTCGTCGTAGCACGGAGACCCTTGACACCATAGGCTTCCGCCAGCTTGACGAAGTCAGGGCTGCCCTCGAGATCGATGTGGCTGTAGCGGCTGTCGTAGATGAGCTCTTGCCATTGCCGAACCATACCGAGCACTTGATTGTTGATCACGACAATCTTAACAGGTATGTTGTTGATGGCGCAAATCGCCAGCTCTTGTGAACACATCTGTATACCGCCATCACCGTTGATCGAGACGACTAGCTTATCCGGGTGTGCCATCTGTACACCGATCGCCGATGGGAATCCGAAGCCCATCGTTCCAAGACCTCCGGAGGTGATGATCGATCGCGGGTTCTTGAACTTATAGTATTGGGCCGCCCACATCTGATGTTGACCAACGTCTGTTGTTACGAAGGCTTCACCATTCGTCGTCTCACTGATCATCTCGATGACGTATTGCGGCTTCAGCTCCTCATCCGAGTCCTTATAGCGGAACGGATACTGCTCCTTCATCTGTTGGATCTGTTCAAGCCACTCCGCAGATTGTGCAGGCTTGGCCTTAACATTCGCCAGCTTCAGAGCTTCCTTCACATCACCAACGACAGGGATCGCTGTAGGTACGTTCTTGCCGATCTCCGCTGGATCGACATCGATATGCGCGATCTTGGCATTCGGTGCGAAGCCATCCAGCTTCATCGTCACGCGGTCATCGAACCGTGCGCCGATACTGATCAGGAGGTCTGCGTTCTGCAGGGCATAGTTAGCCGTCTTCGTCCCGTGCATACCTGGCATACCCATCGATAGCTCATGTGCGCTTGGGAAGCCGCTTAAGCCCAGCAGCGTCGTCGTCACGGGTATGCGAGTCGCCTCCACGAATTCCATTAGCTCGTTCGCCGCATCTGCATAGACAACACCGCCACCTGCTAAGATGACTGGTCGCTCCGCCTCCTCGATCGCGGCAAGCAAGCGTTCGACTTGCAGCTTGTTCGGATGGATCGTCGGCTTATACGTCGGCAGATCGATCGTCTCAGGATATTCGAATTTCGCGAGATGATTCGATACGTCCTTCGGGATATCGATCAGCACTGGTCCTTTGCGACCTGTATTCGCGATATGGAACGCTTCGCGGATCGTACGTGCCAGATCTTTAACATCCCGCACGAGGAAGCTATGCTTCGTGATTGGCATCGTGATCCCGATGATGTCAGCTTCTTGGAACGCATCCGTACCGATCAGCGACGTCGCGACGTTACCTGTGATACAGACGAGTGGTACGGAGTCCATATACGCGGTCGCGATACCAGTCACCAGGTTCGTCGCCCCTGGGCCTGAAGTCGCGATGCATACGCCCACTTTACCTGACGAGCGAGCATATCCATCAGCTGCGTGGATCGCGCCTTGCTCATGACGGGTTAACAGGTGCTTGAAGTCAGGATTATTGTGCATCGCATCGTATATATAGAGAACAGCGCCGCCTGGATATCCGAACACGCACTCGACACCTTCCAGTAATAAGGTGCGAAGCAGGATCTCAGATCCTGTGATCTCGTCAGGCTGCATGAGACGTGCATGCAATTCTTCTCTCGACTTACTCTCAGCAACAACACTCTGAATGCTCATATTCCTTTCCTCCTTCTTAGGTTTTTGGACTTACGTGACGACGGTTATTAGATGAAATTAAAAACCCCTTCCATCCCATCTATCGGGACGAAAGGGGTATATCTTCCGTGGTACCACCCAAGTTCACCACACACCTCACGGCATGCAGCCTTGACAGGTGCTGATCAAGCACCTAAGCGCGAGTAACGTGCGCAAATCCGGTTTCCCCTAATAAGTATCTAACTCCGTTCAGGGAAACAGCTCCGAGGTGAGCACGCCATAAGGGGTTAAGGCATCGGTTTCAGCTGATCCTCTGCTCTCTGTTCATAATTGCCCTTACAACTTCGTCCTCATCATAGCCGATCTAACGTATTCAGCATATGCTGATTGGCTGTGTTTAACGAATATTATATGCCACCGAACAAAAAATAGTCAATACTTTTTGTCTCGGTTGTGTTGAAGATCGTTAGGCGTTAATCTTTTCCTTCGCGATACCGGCTAGTTGCGCGAAGCCCTGAGCGTCATTAATCGCTAGGTCTGCAAGCATCTTACGGTTAATCTCTACTCCTGCAAGCTTCAAGCCATACATCAGCTTGCTGTAAGAGATGCCGTTGGTACGAGCTGCTGCATTGATGCGCACGATCCACAGATTGCGGAAATTGCGCTTATTCTGACGACGATCACGATATGCATAGGTGAACGATTTCAGAAGTTGCTCGTTTGCTTTTTTAAACAGTCTATGTTTGGCACCGTAGTACCCTTTCGCTAGCTTTAATACTCTTTTGCGTCTACGGCGCGTTACGAATCCGCCTTTAACTCTTACCATCTAAGTTCTACCTCCTCGGGTCGATTCGAAAGTTTATTTAACGTATGTGATGAGTTGTTCGATGCGTTTCGCGTCGCCTTTAGCCATGATGGCACTACCGCGAAGCTGTCTCTTCTGGCCAGCCGATTTGCCTTCCAGTAGATGTCTTCTATATGCGCGGTTTCTCTTGATCTTGCCAGTACCAGTCTTGCTGAAGCGCTTGGCAGCACCGCGATGAGTTTTCATTTTTGGCATGGTGATTCATCCTCCAGTCATGAGTATATAACGGCTACTTTACTTCCTTTGGCGCCAAGATCATGATCATATTGCGGCCTTCGAGCTTCGGAAAGCGTTCGACGGCACAGATATCACTAGCCTCAGCCGCGACGCGATCAAGCACCTTCTTGCCGATATCCGCATGCGTAATCTCTCGGCCACGAAAACGAACCGAGCACTTTACCTTGTCGCCTTCCTGTAGAAACTTGAGAACGTTGCGCATCTTCGTCTGGTAGTCATGCTCCTCGATCGTCGCGCTGAAGTTCACTTCCTTCACCTTAACGATCTTCTGATTCTTACGCGCTTCTTTCTCTCTCTTCTGGGACTCATAGCGGAATTTGCCGTAGTCCATGATGCGGCATACAGGCGGTTTGGCCTGTGGGGCCACAGCGACTAGGTCCAGATTGGCGTCGATCGCCATCTGCATCGCTTCACGGAAAGGCTTGATTCCGATCTGCTCACCGTCAGCACCGATCAATCGCACCTCACGGGCGCGAATATCGTTGTTAATCAAATGATCTTTACTAATATCTTGCCACCTCCAGATAAAGGTCTTGCTCAAGTTAGAGTACCGTGTTGATCCTTGTCTGCATACGAAAAGGGTGCGAGCCTAACGCCCACACCCATCATTGGTCAATCAATATCCATCCGAACCGTTCGCATATGCGCTCAGTTACATCAGTCAGAATATGTTGATCCGATAGACCAGCCGACTTAGGAATCGGTCAGGTGAGAAGCAGGCGCTTCTACTTGTATCACGGTTATCCATTCACCACATGATCTTAGCACGATCCGTTTGTCATGTCAACGGCACATCGTGATTATTCTCCTACTGACCCACATATAATTTAACACGGCATTGATTCCATGATGATATTCCTATGTTATGATTAGACGAAAATAAGTGCAATTTGGCCATGTTCAGTGTAATATTCAAGATGGGGGGTTATGCGATGAGTCGTGTTGTGCTATGGCTGCACCATAAGGAGCTTCGGCTTTTTTTCTATATTAATCATAATTTACAGCATTCTATATTACAATATATTCTAAATATACTTACCCACATCGGTGGTGCGGTGTTTACGATCGTCTCGACTCTCAGCATAGCATTCTTCGCAGAAGGTGAACTTAGCAAGACGGGTTGGCAGGCATTCGCTGCACTAGCCATTAGTCATATACCTGTAGCCATCATCAAGCGCTTCTATCCGCGCCTAAGGCCTTACCTAGTACTGCCTAAGACGAATATCGGCAAGCAGTTACTTGAGGATCATTCCTTTCCTTCGGGACACACGACTGCTGTATTCGCCAGTGTCACACCGTTCGTGCTCGCTTTTCCGATCATGAGCTTCTTGCTCGTCCCGATCGCCTTCATCGTCGCATTCTCTCGCATATACTTGGGCTTACACTATCCATCAGACTGTGCGGCTGGCATGATCATCGGTACCGGTGTAGCCTATCTATGTGCAGCTTTCATCTGAGCCTATAGCTGTTATGAACATGAACGTGTTAAGATTAGAGTAGTATTATTGTAAAGGATGCGTGACCCCATTGAGTAAACGAAGAGTTCTGCTCTTGTCGGAAGGGTTCGGCGCTGGTCATACCCGAGCGGCGCATGCCATCTCCAATGGAATCAATACTCTATCACCGAACATCATCACGAAAGTGTTAGAGTTAGGTGCTTTTCTGCATCCGACGATCGCTCCTATGATCTTCAACGCATATCGCAAAACGGTCATTAACCGACCGAAGTTATATAGCTTGCTGTATCGTTCACAGTACAACAAATCGCTTAATAGAGTTGCTCAGTTAGCGCTTCACCGTATCTTCTATGCGCAGACTGCGAATATTATCGAGCAGCTGCATCCAGATGTCGTCGTCTCGACACATCCTTTTCCAAGCACAGTCGTCTCCAGGCTGAAGAGATCTGGGCTGGAAGTACCGCTCTGTACGGTCATCACAGACTATGATGCCCACGGCACATGGATGAACTCAGGGACGAATCTATACCTCGTCTCGACTGCCGACGTGCGTGACAAGCTGATCTCCAAGGGAGTCGCCCCGCATAAGATCGAAGTAACTGGGATTCCCGTACACCCAAGCTTCTGGCAGAAGCATGACCGATCAACAGCCTTGGAGAAGCTGCAGCTCATGGACATGCCTACGGTGCTCGTCATGGGCGGTGGCTGGGGGATCATCAACCGGATCGAGATGTTGGAGTACATGGCAGCGTGGCGAGAGCAGGTGCAGTTCATCGTATGTCTAGGTGATAACGATAAGGCACGGGAACAGCTGCTAGAGAGTCCGATATTCCGGCACCGCAACATCCATCTGCTCGGATTCACGGATAAAGTCGACCAGCTCATGGACGTCTCTGATCTACTGATCACGAAGCCAGGCGGGATGACATGCACCGAAGCGATGGCGAAGGGCATTCCGATGCTCTTCTATGATGCGATACCCGGTCAAGAGGAAGAGAATCTCCACTACTTCATCAACAACGGCTTCGCAGAGACGATCGACGGTGATCAGACGCTGCACCGCTGGCTGCATATGCTCGTACATGATCGGCACGAGTATGACCAGATTCGTGCGGCGATCGATCACAAGCTGCACGCCTATCAACCTCAGCTATGTGCGGAGAAGATCGTGCAGTTCGTAAGTGATGTGGCAGACACGGACAAGTCGCGAGCTAACGCCTGATACGGAGCTGAGAAGGCAGGATTCACATCATACACCTCACCCGATGCTAGATGTCAGATGTTATAGCTAGACATAAGATACGGCGGTGCGGAGTTCATAGCGGTAACTGTCCCTACAGACCGCTGTGAACTCCGCACCGCCGCATGTGTCTTGACGGTTCGCAACTCCTCACGAATGGTTGCTCATTCGCTCCTCATGCTCTTTCAGCGCTTCGCTCCCGATGATCACCCGGCATTGATAGATCGGCATTCCTTGACTACTGAACTTCGCTTCATATTCCGTCATCACATGATCCTCCGGCAAGCCGTCACGATGCAGATCGAACGTGATATCCGCCATCCGCAGCCCTAGATCCGCGAAGCTGTTCAACGAGAATTCGAACAGAGATGCCGAATCCGTCCGCAGATATAGCTCCCCTCGTTCGTTCAACAGCTGCCTGTACTTCTCAAGAAACCGCGGATGCGTCAAGCGTCTCTCCGCATGTCGCTTCTTCGGCCAAGGATCGCTGAAGTTAAGATAGATTCGCTCGAGCTCTCCCGGCGCAAACATCTCTTCGATATATTCGATATTGTACAAGGCCAGCGTTAGATTATCTGGCTCGCCTCTTCCCGCTGCCTCATGAACCTCATAAGCCTTCTCTCCCCCACGTCGGATGAGCTCATCATATCGGTCGATCCCGATATAATGAATATCAGGATGGCGTGCGCTCATCTCACTGACGAAGGTGCCTTTGCCCATCCCTAGCTCAGCATGGATCGGCTTTCCACGGCTAATCTGCTGCCAGTTCCCTCGCTGCTGTCGGCCATCAAGCACGATCAGTTGATCTTGTTCCTCGAGCCAGTCTCTCGTCCCAATCTTTCGTCTCAATCTCATGCTGTTCCTCCAATAGTCATCGATCTATATTTCTACATCACTGTCTCCAATACCATGTGTACGTTTCAACATATATATTAAGACTACCCATCCCGAGTTTACAACAACAGCAAAAAGAAACGCAAATACTGCGAACAAACGGGGGGCGTAACCGGAAACCGGAAGTGCTCTCTAGCTTCTGCCCGCGCAGCGATCGATCAGCAGAGCGTGTTGCCGTGATCGACATTCAGAGGTTATATCGCCAATCGGCAAATCCTCGCCACTCTATATTGCTTCTACGAAGTTAAACTTTCCGATGCAAAAAAGAAGCCATGATATTCCATGACTTCTTCGTGGGTTTCCACTATTCGTGTTATGGATCTCTTGTCTACTGCGAGAGTACCTTCTCATCGATCGACGACTTCACTTTCTTACGTGCATCTAGTACGACACTCGGCTCTAGGAATCGAGCACCTGTCAGCGCAAGGGCTTCCTTCACCGTAAGCTCAACCGTAATCTTCTCATCACCGTTTGGAATTTTGAACTGATTTTCCATCGATATCACCTCTTTGAGCATATGGTAGTCGTCTATCTCGTGCATGTCGAATATCCTGTATATGTTCGTATATGTTGTTATGAACCCTTGATATTGCTTGCTTTTAATTTAACACATCATGTTAGGTTTTGCAATAGCCAACGTCTCGAAAGCGCATACAATTTATGTGCCTATATTTGTTATTATTGGGTTCGAGCATTCCCGTACATTGACATGATATGTTAGATAATCATTCGCTTTAACACGTCTTTTTCTGGTACAATAGAGAGGATAATCACGACGAATACGAGAGGTTTCACGAACAATGCAGATGACACAATCTTCTCCTCTGTTATGGGGAGACAAACGATTTCATACATGGAACTATGAGATGAGAGAACATTTCGGCGAGAAAATATTCAAAGTCATGCTCGATGCCGGATTCACCTGCCCGAATCGGGACGGTACGATCGCACTCGGGGGTTGTACATTCTGTAGCGCTCGGGGATCCGGTGACTTTGCTGGCAGACGAAAAGACGATCTCGTCACCCAGTTCAATACGATCCGTGATCGCCAGCATCAGAAGTGGCCGAGTGCGAAGTATATCGGATACTTCCAAGCCTATACGAATACGTATGCGCCCGTGGAGGTGCTGCGCGAATATTATGAGACCATCTTAGAGCAGCCCGGGGTCGTCGGCTTATCGATCGCTACGAGACCCGATTGCTTACCGGATGATGTTATCGAATATCTGGCTGAGCTTAATGAGCGTACTTATCTGTGGGTAGAGATGGGGTTGCAGACGATACACGAACGAACTTCTCTGCTGATTAATCGTGCTCACGATACCGATTGCTACTATGAAGCCGTCGAGAAGCTCCGCAAGCATGGCATTCGAGTATGTACACATATCATCTATGGCTTGCCCCTAGAATCTCATGAGATGATGCTCGATACTTGCCGTGCTGTCTCTCATATGGATGTCCAGGGCATCAAGATCCACCTGCTTCACCTCATGCGGAAGACGCCGATGGTCAAGCAGCACGAAGAGGGACTGGTCAGATTTCTCGAGATGGATGAATACGTGAAGCTCATCGTCGATTCACTTGAAATGCTACCACCAGAGATGGTCGTTCATCGTCTGACAGGCGACGCACCCCGCAATCTACTGATCGGTCCTATGTGGAGCTTGCGCAAGTGGGAAGTGCTGAATGCCATCGATGCTGAGCTGAAGAGACGTGATACGTGGCAAGGTAAGCGATGGACTGACGAGATAACGAATATAAGCTAATCGATCAGTCGTAAGGAAGGTTACGGATCAGCATAATGGTTAACACACTCGTGAACATATCATGTAACTGAACAACGACATTCGGAGGTCAGAAGGCCCATGGGGTTCATATCCGTGCTTGCATATGCGCAACAGCTGATCAAGGAACGTGTGCATCCAGGAGATATCGTCATCGACGCCACGATCGGCAACGGCAATGATACATTATCCCTCTTAGAGCAGGTGCGCGAGAGAGGGACTGTCTATGGCTTCGATATCCAAGAGGCTGCGCTCGCACATACAACCGCCCGCATCAACGCAGCGGGGCGCAGCATGGACAACGTCCATCTCGTGTTGGACAATCATGCTAATATGGCAAGACACATCCCGATGCATGAGCATGGCCGTGTCGCGGCTGTCATGTTCAACTTAGGGTATCTGCCAGGCGCTGAGGAAGTCATCATCACTCAGACGCCTACGACCCTCTTGGCGCTCGAGGCTGCACTGGAGCTACTCCGCCCACGCGGTATCATCACTACGGTGCTATATCCTGGCCACGAGGGCGGCGATGTGGAAGCAGCGGCAGTCTTAGACTGGGCACGCGGACTCTCATCGAACCGCGCTCAATCTCTCTGCTATCGGTTCGTGAACACCAGCCCACGCTCCCCCTACTTAATCGCGATCGAGAAGAGATGAAGACAGCTCCTGTGGTTACGGTCACAGGGGCTGTCTTCATCTTCGCCTTAATATCGTATCGTATAATAGTTGGCTGGTGTCGCTGCACCCATCGAATAGTAGACGAGGAGCAGTGTCTTGTCTGTCGCGACAGGATCAGGCAGTTCCCCGCGCTCGAGATATGCCGCTAGATCAAAATCCAATATCTCGACGACCGCATGCTTGTGCAATTCCTTCTCAGATAATCCAAGTGCGGCGAATGCCGGTGAAACCTCTACCGGATGCTCTGCCAGTCGGGTCATGGCCGCACCCTGTTCTTCTTTCGTCATACTGAAAGTCCACCATATCTTGCGTGGTTTATATTTGTGATTCAAGAAATAATCGAGCTTCATCAATCCTAGTGCCACATTCGGTCGCTTAAGCCCGCGTGCATCCAAGAAAGCAGCTATTCGTATGAACAAGTCTTCCAGTTGATGGCCGATCTTCTGCCAACCGCGTCGCTCCCAATAATCCCCGAAGCTTTGGAAGAAATCAAACGCCGATTCGAACTCATGGCGGATCAAATATTCTAATGTGTGGTCCATCCGGTGTGCGTTCCAATATTTCTCGAGCACATCCTCGACCCGCTTGATCCGAACGAGATCTTGGAAAGGCATCACATCGTTACCAAGAATCTCATAAGGAGCGTGATCCATATAGACGTAGCCGTACTTCTGTGCATCGATGCGCAGTCCCGTTCCCCGCAGCATCTTGAGGAAGCCGAGTTGTAGCTCTTCTGGACGAAGCTCGAACACATCGTTGAACGTCTTGCGGAAAGAGTCATAGTCCTCATCCGGTAAGCCAGCGATCAGATCCAGATGCTGATCGATCTTCTGACTCTCCTTGACCATCGTAACCGTACGGCTAAGCTTAGCAAAATTCTGGCGACGTTTGATCAGCTCATTCGTATGATCATTCGTCGATTGTACGCCGATCTCGAATCGGAAGATACCTGGCGGAGCATGCTCTGCTAGGAAGCTAAGTACCTCCGGCCGCATGATATCTGCTGTGATCTCAAACTGAAAGACGCAACCACCATGATGGTCTATCAAAAATTGGAAGATCTCCAGTGCGTAGTCCCGCTTAATATTAAATGTCCGGTCGACAAACTTAATCAGCTTAGCACCTGACTGAATCAGATATAAGAGATCGGACTTCGTGCGTTCGATATCGAAATACCGCACACCAACCTCGATGCTCGACAGGCAGAACTGACAACTGAATGGACAACCACGACTTGTCTCAAAGTACACGACTCTCGTCGCTAGCTGAGGCAGATCCTCCTCGAATCGGTAAGGTGAGGGCAATGCATTCAGGTCAAGCTTCGGTCGCCCGGGGTTCAGGACAACCTCCCCGTCTTTACGGTAGGCTAGTCCGAATACATAGTGAAGCTTCCTCTCGCCAGATAGCTCCGTCAGCAGATGGTGAAACGTCTCTTCCCCTTCACCGAAAACAATATAGTCGACGGCAGGCAAGCGCTCCATCCAATACGTCGTATCATAGGATACCTCTGGCCCACCGAGAATGATCTTAACATTCGGCATAATCTTGCGCAGCATGTCGATGACGATGATCGTCTCCTCGATATTCCAGATGTAACAAGAGAACCCGATCACATCCGGTTCTCTTTGGAACAAGTCCGAGACGATATTCATCGCAGGGTCTTTAATCGTATATTCGACGATCTCGATATCAAAATCCCGCTCCGCGTAAGCCTTCAAGTACCGTAGCGCGAGACAGGTATGGATATACTTCGCATTCAGTGTGGTGAGGACAGTTTTCATGATATAACCTCTTCTTATTCATTGGTGAGCTGTATACTCGGTTGCTTCCCGGCTTTCCTACAGCCTGTTAAGTATTATATACTTGATATCAAACACGAACAAGGAGGCTTCCTACCACATGATCCATACACTTGATATACTAACTCGGAAGCGAGATGAGATGATCGATATTACACACCTCGTGAAAGAACTACTTAGACAGACGCCCGTCCGTGAAGGACTCGCCATCGTATATAGTCCACATACGACAGCCGGTGTGACGATTAACGAGAACGCAGACCCAGATGTTCGCCACGACGTCCTGATGCGGCTCGACGAAGTATATCCATGGGAGCATGACAAATACCGTCATGCTGAAGGCAATACGGCCGCGCATCTGAAGGCGATCACGACCGGAACTTCGCAGACGGTACTCATACATGAAGGTAAGCTGGTGCTAGGCAGATGGCAGGGGATCTATTTTTGTGAATTCGATGGGCCAAGGCGCCGGACTTGCTTCGTCAGATTTCAGAAAGATTCCTAATCGATATCCTAGCGTTAGAAGAGCTATCTCGCGTGAGCTTTGAGTATATTGTCACTTGCAGTAGACATCTGCCGTTCACGGAAGCTGTCGATCGTCGCGTCCAGACTGAACCGTCTGAGGAATCGTTCGCACTCTTCAGCAGGTATCGGCCTGCATAGCAAGTACCCTTGTACTTCATCGCATCCTCTGGCCATGAGGAACTCGAGCTGCTCGGACTCCTCGACCCCTTCGGCGACGACCGTTAGCCCTAGACGTCTTGCCAGCTGTATGACCGATTCTGTGATGATCTGCCCATTCCGTGACAGTGTCTCCGTGATGAAGTCTTTATCGATCTTCAGTGTATCGGCCGGATAGCTCTTCAGATAACTTAGAGACGAATACCCTTTGCCAAAATCATCGATCGCGATGCGAATTCCCCGTCGCTTCACCTCACCGAGTACATCGCTGATCTTCTTCGTATTCTCGATAAAGATACTCTCTGTTAGCTCCAGTTCGAGCTTCTTCGGATGTAGTCCTGTGCGTTGCAACACACCATCTAATACTTCCGTAAAGCCGGGATATAACAGTTGTTGCACGGATATGTTAATGCTAATCCGACACTCTTCCATCCCAGCCCAGTCCCAACGCACTGCCTGCTCACAGGCAGTCTCGAGCACCCATGAACCGATCGGTACGATCGCTCCCGTCTGTTCGGCGATCGGGATGAACCTAGCTGGTGAGATCGGGCCCATCTGAGGGTGTGTCCATCGAAGAAGCGCTTCCACAGCAGCGATCTTCCCAGTCGCTAGATCGACTCTCGGCTGGAAGGCTAGGCTCAGTTCGTTATGCTCTATAGCGAAGCGCATCTCCGTCGCTAGACGAAACTGATCGTGCAGCTCCTGATCCATGAACGATTCGAAGACGACCAAGCCGCTGTATGTACGTCTAGCGGTGGACAAGGCGGTATCTGCATGACTTAGAAGCTCTCCGGCTGTCGTCCCGTGCTCCGGATATCCTGCTAGCCCTGCTGATGCGATGATGTGGATGTGTTTTCCTCGGAGGATGATCGGTGTCTCCTCGAAATGCTTCACGATATCGGCAACCGTCTGTTCCAAGCTCCCGATATCTCCTTCTAATATGACAGCAAACTCATCTCCATTCAATCTCGCGATGGCATGGTCATACTCACCGACAGATGAGCGGATATGCTGTGCCACGATCTTGATGATGAGATCGCCTAGCTCGAGTCCTAATGCGTCGTTGACCCATCGAAATCGGTTGATATTCAAGATCGCGACGGCGAATGACCGACTGCTGCCTGCTCCCTCTAGGCGATTTGACAGATGTTGAAGGAAGGCATGGCGGCTCCATAGACCCGTTAAAGGATCGCGATTCGCTGTTAAACGGTTGACACGAACCATCTTCTTCAGTGCAATCGTGTATCCAATACCCCATCCAAGCAGTATCACGAATATGCCAATACCCGTCACAAGTAATATGATTCTGTAGTCCAACCCGATCGTCCCGAACACGAAAAACCGTCCCTTCGTTGCGCTGTATCGTTCCTCAACTTCATCGGCAATCGGTGGAAATAAAAAAATATCCACCGATTGCCGATGGATATGATGGATGACATACATCATGTTGTTCCACTTGTTCGGCAACCCGGCGACCAATAGAGATTACTCCGTAGGCCCGTAGCTTTGCGTCCTCACCTTTCGATGAGTTTGCTATTATCGCAGTAGACGTGGTTCGATTATCCTAAATATAACACAGTAGACCTATATTGTCCATGCTCGTTTCGTCAAAAAAAGAATCAGGTCGCGTGATATTCGACCTGATTCACCAAAAACTACACATCTCTACCATCTTCGATATACAAGAACTGACCTAATTCGACAATCGCTTGACCCTGTGTTAGATCGGTTACCCAAGCAGCGAATCGCTCTGCTTCGATAGACTCGGGCATACAGATGATGCTTACGCGATCAGTGAACTGAGGAGGAAGCGTGCGAATCCCTCGATTCATGAATTCATTCTCAAGCTTACCATACCATGGATAATCGACTGTCACTTGTGCTTCTTGGTGTAGCTTCTTCAGGATCGGAGTCGCAGCTTTCACCGCTTCGACTGTTGCTTCCGTATATGCTCGAACTAAGCCACCTGCCCCAAGCATGATTCCGCCGAAATATCGCGTCACCACGACTGCTGTATATCTCAGTCCTTGCTGCTTCAGCACTTCCAGCATCGGTCTACCTGCGGTGCCACTTGGCTCCCCATCATCTGACTGCTTCTGCCACTCATCATGATCTCCGACAAGATATGCTGAACAGTTATGTGTCGCAGACCAATGCTTCTTCTTGATCTCCTCGATGAAGCTGATCGCTTCTTGCTCGCTGCTGACAGGCCGGCAGTGGCCGATGAATCGCGACTTTCGAATGACGATCTCAGTCTCCGCCGGCTCTCGCACCGTCCGATAGCTATCGATCATGGAGTCTGATCAACCGCGGCCTAGGCGGCGTTCTAACTCAGCCTTCTGCGACTCGAAGCCTGGCTTACCGAGCAGCGCAAACATATTCTTCTTATAGGCCTCAACGCCTGGCTGATCGAATGGATTGACACCTAGTAGATAGCCGCTTACGCCACAAGCTTTCTCGAAGAAATAGACCAGATAGCCGAACCAGTATGGAGAGATCTCTGGGATCGTCACGATCAGATTCGGTACGCCACCGTCCGTATGGGCGAGTAACGTCCCTTCGAACGCTTTTTTATTCACGAAGTCTAGTGTCTTACCTGCAAGGAAGTTCAGGCCGTCGAGATTAGACGCTTCTTCGCCGATCACGATCTCGACTGCGGACTTGTCTACTTGCAGGACAGTCTCGAACAGATTACGCGTGCCCTCTTGGATGAACTGTCCCATGGAATGGAGATCCGTAGAGAAGTCTACTGAAGCAGGATAGATGCCCTTATGATCTTTGCCTTCACTCTCACCGTACAGCTGCTTCCACCATTCGGATACGAAGTGCAGGGATGGCTCATAGTTGACGAGGATCTCCGTCGTCTTACCTTTACGATATAGCGCATTGCGGATAGCTGCATACTGATAGCTCGCATTAGAGCTCAGATCTGGATTCGCATATTCATGAGAAGCGTCTGCGGCGCCTTGCATCATCGCATCGATATCGATACCCGCTACTGCGATCGGGAGTAGGCCAACTGCAGTTAGTACAGAGTAGCGCCCTCCGACATCGTCGGGGATGACGAACGATTCATATCCCTCTGCATCAGCAACTGTCTTCAGAGCGCCGCGCGCTTTGTCCGTCGTCGCATAGATGCGATTCTTCGCGCCTTCCTTGCCATACTTCTGCTCTAGCAATTCCTTGAAGATACGGAAAGCGATCGCTGGCTCCGTTGTCGTACCTGACTTCGAGATGACGTTCACCGAGAAGTCCCGGTCACCGATCAGCTCGATCAGATGCTTCGTATAGGTAGAACTGATATTATTACCCGCGAAGAAGATCTGTGGCGTGCTGCGCTTCTCCTGCGGCAACGCGTTGTAGAACGAATGCGACAGCATCTCGATCGCTGCACGCGCTCCAAGGTACGATCCACCTATGCCGATGACGATGAGCACTTCGGAATCGGACTGGATGCGCTTCGCGGATTCCTTGATTCGAGCAAACTCTTCCTTATCATAGGCGGTCGGCAGATCGATCCAGCCTAGATAATCACTACCCGCTCCGGTCTTGTTATGTAGCGCATCATGCGCGACCTTCACATAAGGTGCGAGGTAGTCAATCTCATGTTGCCCCGCAAAAGCTAAGGCATTACGGTAATCAAATCGTAAAGTATGGCTCAATGGTAAGATCCTCCTATCTATTTGTATCGAGCGAATAACACTAGCATTAGCATATATGAAAGTGCATGGTGAATCAAGATTGTACACCCAATTCCAACGCCTGATGATCGACCGCTTCTAGCGAAAGGTTTGATCGCCGATCGAAACGTCTCGCCACGCTTTATCGCATTAACGAAGTTAAACTGTCCCATGTGGTTACAAAAGCGACAGTCCATGCGGACTGCCGCTTCGTTCTTGTGAATGTTGTGTTACAGCAATGCTTTCACTTTCGCTACCACGTTCTCCACTGTGAAGCCATATTCTGCGATCACTTTCGGTCCTGGAGCTGATGCGCCGAAACGATCGATACCGAGAATATCGCCATGATCGCCTACATAACGCTCCCAACCAAGCGGATAGGCCATCTCGACAGCGAGTCTAGCTTTCACGTTAGGCAGGATCACAGAGTCACGGTACTCCTTCGACTGCTTCTCGAAGCGTTCCCGGCTAGGCATGCTGATGACTCTAACCTGGATGCCTTCTTCAGCTAACTTCGCTTGAGCGGCAACCGCAAGCTGTACCTCTGAGCCTGTCGCGATGATCTGTGCGACTGGCTGACCGTTCGCTGCATCACTGAGGACGTAAGCGCCACGCTCGATCCCTTCGACCGCCTTCTCTGCTGTTCCAGCAAGGATCGGCAGGTTCTGGCGCGTCAGGACGAGTGCAACCGGTCCTTCGTTCTGTGCGACAGCATATCGCCACGCAGCGGTCGTCTCGTTGCCATCAGCCGGACGGATAACGGTTACGTCTGGGATGACACGAAGCGCAGGAAGCTGCTCGATCGGCTCATGTGTAGGCCCGTCCTCCCCAACACCGATCGAATCGTGTGTGAGCACGAATACGACGGGTAGCTTCTGAATCGCAGATAGACGTACTGCAGGGCGTAAATAATCGGAGAAGACGAAGAAGGTTCCGCCATAAGGACGCACGCCTTTATGTAACGCCATTCCGTTCACTGCAGCTGCCATCGCAAATTCGCGAACACCATAGTATATGTTACGGCCTTCATAGCTCTTACGAGTGAAGACAGGGAAGCCCTTCAGATGCGTATTCGTCGAGGACTCCAGGTCCGCAGATCCGCCGATGATGCTTGGGATCTTCTGTGCAAGCGCGTTTAGTGCCGCACCAGATGCTGCACGCGTTGCCATCGCTTTATCTTCTGGTGTATACCAAGGCAGCTCAGCATCCCAGCCCTCAGGTAGCTCGTTATGAACAGCCTGCTCGAATTGGCTCGCAAGCTCAGGATAAGCCGCTTTGTAGGCTTCGTACATCTTATCCCATTCTGCATTAACTGCTTCGCCTTTTGCTTTGACGGTTGCATAATGTGCGCGAACTTCGTCTGGTACGAGGAAGTCTGGTTCTTCCGGCCAGCCATATGCTTGCTTCGTCAGCTTCACTTCATCCATGCCAAGCGGTGATCCGTGAGGTCCTGCATGACCGCCCTTACCTCCCTTGTTCGGGGAACCGTAGCCGATCGTCGTCTTCACCTCGATCAGTGTCGGTCTGCTCAGGTCTGCTTTCGCTTCGGCGATCGCCTTACCGATCGCTTCGAGGTTATTCTCCTCTTCGACGAGCAGCGTCTGCCAGCCATATGCATCGAAGCGTTGACGTACATTCTCAGAGAAAGACAGGTTCAGTTCACCGTCTAGAGAGATATCGTTCGAATCGTATAGCACGATCAGCTTACCGAGTCCTAGATGTCCAGCCATCGAAGCCGCTTCAGAGGAGACGCCTTCCATCAGATCTCCGTCGCCACAGATCGCGAACGTATAGTGATCGACGATCGAATATCCTTCCTTGTTATAGACTGCTCCCAGATGAGCTTCAGCCATCGCCATGCCCACTGCCATCGAGACACCTTGTCCGAGTGGTCCTGTCGTCGCGTCTACCCCAGCAGTATGGCCATACTCTGGGTGACCCGGTGTCTTACTGCCCCACTGACGGAAATTCTTCAGTTCTTCGATCGGTAGATCATAACCGCATAGATGGAGCAAGCTGTACAGTAGCATCGAGCCGTGACCGGCTGATAGTACGAAGCGGTCGCGGTTGATCCACTCCGGGTTAGATGGGTTATGGTTCATATGACGTGTCCACAGTTCATATGCCATCGGTGCTGCACCCATCGGCATGCCAGGGTGTCCTGAGTTGGCATGTTCCACCGCGTCGATCGTTAGTGTACGGATGGTATTAACCGCTAATTGATCCAAAGATTGATTCGTCATGTGCTCTCCTCCTAATTTGTTTATCCTCTAAACTAAGTTATATCATTGTAACACGGAATAATCCATGTTGCCACATATTTCAGTGGACGCTGCGCGACGCGCATCCAACAGTTCGAGCTTCACCAGCTCTTCCAACACACGCTAAACATCAACAGTATGTTCCATATATGAACTTCCAATCCTTACGGAGTTTGCCATATGCGAGCGAACGCTGATATCATCCACATGAAGCATATCCGGATATGGCCGGTATCGATCAGAAGGTTAGTGCATCGTAGCACGAGCTACACGAACACCACTGTCTTGTTCTCATGCACCAGTATCCGATCTTCACAGTGCCATTGTACGGCGCGTGCGAGTACGATGCGTTCGATATGTCGGCCGATCCGCTTGAGCGAATCGACGTTATCGCGGTGACTTACTCTCTGCACATCCTGCTCGATGATCGGACCGCCGTCAAGCTCTTCCGTCACATAGTGTGCGGTTGCACCGATCAGCTTCACGCCACGGTTATAAGCTTGTGCATAAGGCTTACCCCCGACGAACGCCGGCAAGAAGGAATGATGGATATTGATGATCCGATTCGGGTAGTGCTGCAGGAACTTAGGTGAGATGATCTGCATATATCTCGCCAAGATGATCGTGTCGACCTTGCCATCGACGAGGTTAAGCTGAAGCTCCTCTGCCTCCTGCTTCGTATCCGGAGTAACCGGGATATGATGATAGGGTATGCCGAAAGACTCCACGAGCTCCCGCATGCTCTCGTGGTTGCTCACGACCATCGCGATATCCGCATACAGATCTCCAGCCTGCCACTGCCAGAGTAATTCTAACAGACAGTGATCTTCCTTCGATACGAAGATCGCAAGCTTCTTCCGCTTCGCTGCTGCTGAGAATTGGTAAGACATGCCGAACTTGTCGGCGATCGGTTGGAATTCGTGAATGAGAACAGGCAGCTTCCCTTCTAGCTCTGGCAGATCGAATTCGATCCGGATGAAGAACATGCCTCCCTCAGGATCCATCGTATATTGGTCAGACTGCACGATATTGGCCTGGTGCTCACTTAGATAGCGTGAGACACTCGCCACGATGCCCGGTCGGTCCGGACATGAGATTAACAGCCGCGCACGATCCTTATGATGATCGATCCTACGCTGATCTAGTCCTTGTGTGATCACTTACTTGCATCCCCCTAAGCTGTCTATGATACTAGCATACCAGTTAACCATGCGGTGATCCGATGGTTGATCTGCTCCTCGCTAAGATCTTTAAGCAGACCCGCTTCCGCGATGAGATCATACAGCCTCTCCATCGGCTCACGACCGTCGGCTTTACGAGCCTTCGCGTCGCTCTTCAGAACATCCCACGTACTCAGCACGTATTCACGGAAGTGAATGTCCTGCTTCTGGAAGAAGCTGTTCAGCTCCTCTACATGTGCGAAGAATTCCGAACCGAAACGCGTTTCTGCATCTCCACTTAAGAGCGCGATCTCCGCCTCGTACATCGGTCGCTGCGTTTTGGAATCTTTGCCGATCCACGGCGTCTCAAGGATCATCGGCAGATGGCTTAGCTTCTCATGATGCACGACTCTCCGCATCGCGTCGAATCCGATCCAGCCCGCTCCAACAGGTGCGTGTCGGTCTTTGCCTGCACCACGCGGGTTCTTGCTGTCATTCAGATGGATGACCGAGAGCCTGTCCAGACCGATGATGCGATCAAAATCCTCTAAGACGCCATCTAGGTCATGGACGATATCATAGCCGGCATCATGGATATGGCAGGTGTCGAGGCATACGGCTAATCGATCGTTATCCGCGACCTTCTCGATGATCGATGCGATCTCTTCGAAGCTCCTACCGATCTCCGTTCCTTTACCCGCCATCGTCTCAAGTGCGATCTTTACCTTCGTCTCATCCGTACCTTTCAGTACCTCGTTCAGACCTTCCGCGATACGAGCGATGCCATACTCCGCGTCCTTATCTGTATACGCCCCAGGATGCAGCACGATATTATCTACACCGAGGTAAGATGTGCGATGGATCTCCGATTGTAGGAAATCGACCGCCAGTCGAAACGTATTGCTTTTGTAAGAGCCGAGATTGATAATGTAAGGAGCATGTACGACGATCTCATCGATGCTATGCTCCGCCATGACCTGTCTGCCTTCCTCGACGAATTGATCCTCGATCGGCTTGCGTGTCGTATTCTGCGGGGCGCCTGTATATATCATGAATGTACTAGATCCGTATCCGATGGCTTCGTTCGCAGCTGTTAGCAGCCCTTTGTTTGAGAAAGAAACATGTGATCCTATTTTTGCCATGACCTGTTCACTCCTTCATCTTGCCCTGTGGGCACTTCTATATTCCGTTCATAGAAGCTTCGAATGTGGTCTCTCGCTCCTACACCTTGATGGATCATAGCAGATTCCGGTACGAAGCCTGATGATAGGTTAATCGCTACTCATCGCTATGCTATGTGATATGCTGATACACTTCGTAGATAGGCGATTTCGATACCATGATCTCATCGGTCGCCCGTTCTATTGTACCTTGGATAATGAAATAATTCCATAAATGCGGTATAATTTCAATGGATCTAGACAAATCAATGGCAACTAACGAATTACTGAGGTGACGATATTGCTAGCCCTATGGATTACACTATGGTCGATCCTGCTCATCGGAAGCATGTCGATCGGCGGCTATTTTATGTTCCGCAAGTTTCTCAAGGCACTGCCTAAAGCGGACGGCAAGTCCAAGCTTGACTGGCAGAATTACTATGTTGAAGCTAGTCGTCATCTATGGACAGAAGAGACGAAGGCCTTCCTCGATAAGCTCGTCCAACCGGTACCGAAGCCGTTCCGCGATGTAGCGAAGCATAGCATCGCTGCGAAGATCGGTCAGGTTGCGCTAGAGTCCGGTGCACGGCAAGTGGAGATCGAGCATTGCGTGGAGGGATATATCCTGGCGACGCCACGCCGCGACTATAAGAGCTTGGTCGCCTTCCTGAACAAGAACAACATCGATTATACTAAATATAAACACATCATAGAAGAAACGGAAGAGGCAGAGGCAACTTAATCGCACACAGAAACGCACAACAGCCGGAGGTGGATCTTCTTCACCATCCGGCTGTTGTATCTAATAGACGAGTATCTGATCACACCTGTCGCTTCCACTGAGCGTTTGCATCTGAGCTTAGGAGAGTGCAGCGATTGCCACGCGGTTGCGACCTTGATGCTTCGCATGATACAAGGCATCGTCTGCTCTCGCGACCATCTCCAAGATATGACTCTTGACGTCCTCGATGTCGTGGACACCCTCGTCATCAGAGCTGGCGATCCCGATGCTGATCGTGATTCCTATACTCCCTTGATCCGTCTGTACAGTATTACGCTCGACGAGCGACCTTAGCTGCTCCGCTAGCTTCACTGCATACTCATGCTTCGTATGTGGCAGGAAGATCAGGAACTCCTCCCCGCCATATCTAGCGAATATATCGGTCTGTCTAAGGCGGCTTGAGATGAGCTCAGCCGTCTGCTTCAACACTTTGTCCCCTACTTGATGCCCATAGGTATCATTCGTCTGCTTGAAGTAGTCGATATCCAGCAGGATGATCGAATAAGGGATCTGATATCGCCGATCGAAGCTGATCTGGTACTCCATCATCTGGAACAGATAGCGCCGGTTATAACACCCCGTTAGACTGTCCGTCGTCGCCATCAGCTCCAGCTTCTTATTCACGCTGGATAGCTCCTCCTGAATGATCGTCAACTCCTTGTTGCGGATGGACAGATCTTGATTCTTCGTGTTCAGCTCCTCCACCATACTGCGCCACTCCGTAATGTCTTGGAAGGTCACCATTCGCCCGATGAATACCTGCCTCCGATCATGGATCGGTTGGATTCGCATCAGAACATGCGGTATCGTCGGTGCATATGAGCTTAGCTCTGCCTGGATCGATGCCTTCGGCTTGTTATTGTATACATGCAGGAAATCTTCCGAATCTTGCGTATCCATACATTCAACACATCGATCGATTGGGAAGGGCTGCCCGATCTTGACAGGAATGAATCTTCTAGCCGTCTGGTTCATATCGATCACGATATTCCGGTCGCTAAGCACGACGAAGCCTGATTCCATCGAATCGATCGCCGTATCATGTGCGATGGAGATGACTTTGTATACACTGTACCTCTGCACGGCAATAGCGAAACAGAGATATGAGGCCAAGATCCCGGCAGAAGTAAGTCCAGGTGAGATATTCCGCCCAACCGATACGCCCACATTCAACACGACATCCGCACAGCAGCATACGACCAGCAACACTTGCCCCGTGATCAGTAGCAGTGACTGTTTGCGCATGGCGCCATCACGTTCTTGAAGAGTGAGAAGCAGCAGGAGGCAGCCGATCAGCAGATACAGACCTGCCATACAGACCAATGCCCAGAACATCGGCCCGTACTCACGGAACACATAACTATCGCCCCTCGGCTGTACGAACCAACCGAACACAGGGTTTAATGTGATGCCGCTAACGATGACGAGCGGAGGAAGCGCTGCCAGTCGCATATAGACCTTCCGCATGCCATTCGAGTCTTGGGTGAATAAAAAAGAGATGACGAGCCACAAATAACTGAGCAGGACGACACCGATGAACGAAACGTTCAGATACGCCCATTGATAGGTTAGGTTGTCCGTCATATTGATAGAAAATTGCCCGAATGGCCACAGCAACGTCGCGATGTGAAATAGCACGTATACCTTGCGCAGATGCTTGATCTCATTCACCGACAAGACATATACCGACAAAAGCAGTATGACGATGAATACGATCAGTTCAAACCAATCGTCTAAGCGTTCTCCGATCATCAAAAGCCACCCCCTCCTGAAGAGGTTGTTAATCGCTGTCCATAACAAGTTTATGCGACGATCGCTCATGGCAGAACAGATGCGTCCGCTGGAGGTTGTCGCAGGTATCGATCTTCATATATATATAACGAAACCAGGTGGGTCATGATCTGTACATGACATATCTTCTGGCATAATGGACACGAGGCAGGTTTTATGGCAAATTTGTACATGATGGTCCATCCACGATTGTATCACAAACATACTAGAGGTGGCATATGAGTTCTACTAATCGACCAAAAATACGTCGACCGATCATCTTAGCGATGGTCATGATCGCCATGTTCATCACTGCGATCGAGGCGACGATCGTATCTACCGCTATGCCGAGCATCATCAGTGAGCTCGAAGGCTTCGAATCCTTCGCACTGGCATTCTCGATCTTCTTGCTCATGCAAGCCGTTACCATCCCGATCTATGGCAAGCTATCCGATCTGTATGGGAGGAAGCCGATCTTCCATATCGGGATGCTGATCTTCCTCGTCGGCTCCGTCTTATGCGGCTTCGCAGAGACGATGCAACAGCTGATCTTGTACAGAGTTATCCAAGGGATCGGTGCAGGGGCCGTGCAGCCGCTCGCGATGACGATCATCAGCGACATCTATTCACTAGAAGAACGCGGCAAGATCCAAGGATATCTATCGAGCGTATGGGCGATCTCCTCCATCACGGGACCAGCCTTAGGCGGATTGTTCGTCGAGTATGTAAGCTGGGTGTGGGTGTTCTGGATTAATGTTCCATTCGGCATCATCACGATCATCGGCTTACAGCTGTTCCTTCATGAAGATATTACGAAGAAGAAGGCCCAGATCGATTATACAGGCTCCGCCTTACTCTTACTGACGATCGGTTCTCTGATGGCCTTCTTCATCGGCGGCGGTACGATGTGGAGCTGGAACGCCGCACCGACATATATATTAGCACCGCTATTTATCGTCGCTTTATGCTTATTCGTCCTGCGTGAACGCGTTGCGCCCGAACCGATCATGCCGCTATCCTTATGGAGTAGCCGAACGATCTGGATCAGTAACGTCACCGCGCTATCATCACACGGAGTACTGATCGGGATCACGGCTTTCTTACCTACATATGTTCAAGGCGTCATGGGATATTCACCCTCGATAGCCGGTATCACGCTCGGTATGATGTCGATCGGTTGGCCGCTTGCTTCTAGCATCGGCGGCAGGTTCATGTATAAGATCGGTCTGCGCCGGATGTCCATCAGCGGTACGATCGCGATCTTCGGCGGCACGATCTTCTTCGTCCTGCTTCGCCCTGAGTATGGCCCTATCTTCGCCGGTGCAGGCGCATTCCTAACAGGAGTAGGTCTCGGCCTGTTATCGACAGCGTCCTTGCTGATCGTACAGGGTAGTACGGAACGGCAGATGCGAGGCTCTGCTACAGCCTTGATCATGTTCATGCGCATATCAGGCTCGACGATCGGCGCCTCTGTACTGGCAGGCATCCTGAACAACCGCTACATCTCATACATGCAATCTCATGCTGGACAGTACGAGGGGCAGCTGAAGCTTGATGACGCGAACTTATTACTCGATCCCGATCGACCACCGATGGATGACACGCTCATCGGGTTACTTAAGGAAGGACTAGACTTCGGCCTTGATGGTGTATATTGGACGATCAGCGCGATCGCGCTGCTCACCTTCATGCTTATCATCTGGCTACCACGACGGGATCGCCTTACACAGCGACAGTCATGATCAGCTCTACCCTTGCCGTGTTGCAAGTTTATCCCCCGGTAACAACACGGATGAGCTTGCAGCTATCCGTCATGAGACATCGCTTCGATCCCTAACGCTAAGGCACCGACTAATCCCGATCTATGCCCTAACCCCGGTGGCACGATATATTCATCGATATCCTCGAGTATGGCGCGCGCATGCACATATCCGTTCAACAGACGCTTCACTTCTGCTCGGATCAACGAATATAGCTGCTGCCGTTGCATAACACCACCGCCCAAGATCACTTTCATCGGCGATACCGTTAGGATCGTATTCACGACAGCCTGAGCGATATAGAACGCCTCGATCGGCCACGCTGGATGATCGATAGGAAGCTCCTCCCCCGCCATCATCCAACGTTGCTCGAGCGCTGGACCGGAAGCCATCCCTTCTAGACAATCACCATGATAAGGACAGCATCCACTGAAACGATCCTCATGATGCCGCCGCACAAGCACATGCCCCGCTTCCGGATGCACAAGACCATGAACGAGCTGCCCTTCGATATATATCCCCATGCCGACACCAGTGCCGATCGTGTAGTAGACGCAGCTGCTCACGCTTCGGGCAGCACCCCATCTCGCCTCGCCGATCGCTGCTGCGTTCACATCGGTATCCCACCCGACAGGAACATCGATCGCGCTGCGCAACGTACCGACCACATCAACATTCGCCCAACCCGGCTTCGGCGTCGTCGTAATGTAGCCGTAACGCAGGCTGCCCTTATCCAGCCCGATCGGCCCGAATGAACCGATCCCGATCGCTACGACATCTTGTCGCGAGAAGTAGCGGATGACATTCGCCATCGTTATCTCAGGCGTCTCAGTAGGAAACTGAATGCTGTCGAGCACGTTGCCATGCTCATCCCCTACACCACATACGAACTTCGTTCCTCCTGCTTCGATCGCACCGATCTTCATCTGACAACAACCCCTGTACTCATCGTGAACAAATCCATGATCATCCAGATCATCATACACATCACATACGGCGAAGCGTTAATCTCGTACCCACACATGATGATCCGAGAGCTCAAACCTGAGACCCGAATACATCTGTGACAGGAACCCTCTCCCACAACGAGATGTTGAATGCTTGTTCCTCCAATATGTATACTGATTATATTAGAAATGAATTCAAGTATGAGAGGTTAAAAAATAAGTCCAGTCCTGGTCTTGGTCTTTATAAAGATTAGAGATTAGCAGATCCTTATTAGCAATTAAAGTTACATTGTAAAAACAGATATTTCAGGCGGGCAAGAAAAGCGTATCGGTATTTTTACAGTTCCTAATCCGGGATTAATGTATACACACTTAGATTGGTCTATGAATTTCATTCCTAAATGAAAATGCTTGTATGCTCCTAAAGTTTTATTAAAAAAACGTATTTGCCCTCCATGGGTATGTCCCGTAAGAAGCAAGTTGTAATGTATCTGACGGTCTTTTAATATGGGAATAATATTTGGGCTATGGGCAAGTAAAACTGTAAAGTTTTGGTTATCCCTTTCAAAATGTTCGAAACTCTCATTCCCATAAATAGAATTATCGATTCCATATATATATATCTTTTTATCACCAAGCTTTAGCATAATTCCGTCATTCTCCAAGTACTTGATATCATGTAATGTGAGCTCATCAACAAAGTCTTTATATTCTTCCTTAGTTTTATTTCTTTTTGAAAATCCAACTATTGTCTGGCGTTCATAGTTTCCTGGGACAAATATTTTATTATCACAAGTAATTTTATTGATTTCTTTTATAACTGGAAGTAAGTGGCGTTCTTTGGATGTTATGTCTCCTGTAATAAAGACTATATCTGGATTTATTTTATTTACAAATTTACTGATCGATCCATTTAAAAATCGTGTGCGCCCATGTAGATCCGACAACTGCACAAAAGTAATGTTCTTTTCGTTTTTATTGGTTAGATCGTTATACTTCACATTTACATAGAAAGTACTCTTAATGATTTTAAGGATTCCAATAATAAAAATAAATAGTATTAAATAATAAGGAATCATACCAATGCCTCATTTCGAATTGTTAATTAGAATGCTAACATTCCTTTTTCATTGTTATGTTTGATTATATCAATATTAATTATCTAGCGCGCTTACGCTTTCCCGTGTATCCATTGAAATATCACTTCCTTTACATGTATTTTTGAAAACTTTTTTTAATTGTTTAATCTGCTCACTGGTTAAAGGATTTAATTCGATTTCCTCCTTAACATAGTGAATTCGTTTTGTCGGATTAGTCTGAGCATTAAACAAGTCGTATGACTCTAGATAATTAAATAACGTCCTTAGAACCCTGAGTTTACTATTTCTTGATGTGGGATTGTTTCTTTATCCTTTAGGCCAATGTAAAAAACCTTTGATGTTACCCGCTGTCACGTCCTCAATGTTTTCGATTCCCTGATCATCCACATATCGCTTAAACTTTCGTAAAGCGATTTGATACTGTTCAAGTGTCTTTGTTGAAATGTTTTGATACTGACGATCTTCTATGAAGTCTTGAACCGCTGCTTGAACAAGCAAAAAGCACACCTCCCAAATGGTTTAGTAACCAAGTGATTAGTGTGCTTATTGATGGTTTTAGTGTTTAACTAGTTGAACACTGACCTGTGCAACGTGTTCAATCAGTTAAATCGTACTAGGATGCGGTCGGAGGGATTTGAACCCTCACACCCAGTGGGCACTACCCCCTCAAGATAGCGTGTCTGCCGTTCCACCACGACCGCATATTAAAGTGACCCGTAGGGGATTCGAACCCCTGTTACCTCCGTGAAAGGGAGGTGTCTTAACCCCTTGACCAACGGGCCATATCCGATGTCTAACTGCTATTCAACATCAAGTGTTTCAAGCGACAAATGTTATTATAACGGATACGAGCACCTATGGCAAGAGTGAAATTATTGACAGTTCTTTCACCTGGTAGATACCATGCTCTGGTAAAAAATGAAGCGGACATGACATGTCCGCATCATCCTCCACTATGAACGGAGAGGGAGGGATTCGAACCCTCGCGGCTGTTACACCCTAACGCTTTAGCAAAGCGCCCCCTTCGGCCTCTTGGGTACCTCTCCGTATGGCTCCCCGAACAGGACTCGAACCTGTGACAACTCGATTAACAGTCGAGTGCTCTACCAACTGAGCTATCAGGGAATATCAATCACTCGAAGTGACAAGATCTAATTTATCATGATTTGATCGGAGAGTCAAGCTGAATTATTACCAATTTCCCGCGGCATATGCCACACACATATTTTCGCGTATCTACACGTCGTTTTCGATAGAAGTTCACGCCACAACTAGAGCATATGACTTGGTATCGGTATTGATGCGTTCGTCTCTCCGGCAGCGCTCTGCAATATCTCGATCCACCGACTTGTTCAAGAAGACGCTTAAAGTCCGCATCCCCATGTCTATACCCCTTGCCCTGTAAGTGAAGATGGTAATGACATAGCTCATGCTTGATGATCTTCTCTGTCTCATCGGCCCCATATAACTCATAGTGTTTCCTGCTTATGTCGATATGATGCGTTCCTAGAGCATACCTTCCCCCGCAAGCTCTAAGTCGCGAATTGAAGGTGGCCTTATGGAGGAATGGCATGCCGAACCACTCGCTAGAGATCTTCTCTACCCATGTTTGTAATTGTTCATCACTCATCTCATTCTCTTCAGCCGGGCGATGCTGCATCCGTTCAGTCATATGTGTTTTTCCTCTCCTTCGCCAATCAACATTCCTCATGTGATCGGTATATCGTCATCTGCTCACACGTCTAACACTCATCCCTTCGTGAGGACAAGCGATCCTGATCTATCCCATCCCTAGTGCAACTGATCTTGAATTTCGTGCAGGTCATCGTTACACTGATAGAAGACAGCGGGCGGCAGTTCACATCGCCTACTGACCTACATAAGATCATATCGATAGGTATAGATCCATAACGAAAGGGGAATCCTAGACGATGGCAGATACTAAAATCGTCCTATTCCAGAGCGGTGCCGAGCTATTATTCGTAGAGATGCCTGCTACTCATGCATATCAGCTAGAGGCGCTGAATGTCAGGTTACACAAAGAGATCGGTAAGCTTACCGCCGATAATGTGCCTCAACTACCGCAGGTCGTAGCAGAATGCTCGCAGGTGGAATTTCTTCAGGACAAGTATAGCACAATGAACGGACTCGACTACATGAATCAGTTGGAAGCATCATTCGTGGCGATCCGCGAGCAGTCTTATCCGATCATCTCACTCCTGACCGAGATTCGCGCTTTACAAGCTCAGCTAGAACAATGGTACGAGGAAGAAGCCTGAGCAGTAATGGAAGTAATGGCTGGCATATCACGCACTTACATAAGCGATCGTGAGATGACATATCGTCTGACTATGCCCATCTGAGCATCGGCGCAAGTGCGCATGAGCCGGACCTGCACCGGGCATCTGCCTACCTAATATAATGATCATGTAGAAGCCTCTTCACCCTGAAACATCATCTTCTAACCCAGTACGCATATGCACTTATCCATTCATGACTCTGTTGAATAAGATGCAGGGAAGGTTTCAGCTTGATTATGCAACGGGAGGGTAGTCCGATGCCTCAATGGTTATGTAATCAGCTTCAACGAGCGTTTAAGATGAAGGATCTACGACAGATTCGTGTGCTGAACGACTGCTGGTTCTTCTATCGATCGGGCACAGACAGCCAGGATAACTCAGCCAAAATTGATGAACGCATGTAGCTGCTTCGATGCGCTCAAACCGCTAGTGTACCGATATCACAACATAAGCACCCCTAAGCGATGATGATGGGCTGATACTACGTCAGCTCGATCAACATGCTGTGGAGTGCTTATTCCATTCATATAGGGTGATGAATCGTGATCAAGGCTGGCGCATCGTCAAACTAACTCGACCCTTCTTCAGGTCTGACTGCAGCACCCAGACGGTGACGATATCGCCAACGGATACGACATCCATCGGATGCTTCACATACTGATCGCTCAGCTGAGAGATATGAACAAGCCCATCGTTTTTGAGTCCGATATCGACGAAAGCACCAAAATCCGTCACATTCCTCACCGTTCCCTTCAGCTCCATACCCGGCGACAGGTCTTCAAGCTGCAGAACATCGGTCGAAAAGATCGGTGGCGGTAACTCATCGCGTGGATCACGACCCGGACGGAGTAAGCTATCCACGATATCACGTAATGTCGGTAGCCCGACCTCAAGTCGTGGTGCCAGCTCCCCAGTATTCACATCGCGTAGTCTTGCATTCAGTTCATCTGAGCCTAAGCGGTTCAGTTCGATCGCAAGCTCGCCGAACAGGCGATCAACGATGGTATACGACTCGGGATGGATCGGTGTGTTATCCAGCGGGTTATCCCCGCCGCGTATACGGATGAAGCCGACGCACTGCTCATACGTCTTCGCTCCAAGACGTGGCACCATCTGCAGCTGCTTACGATTCGTGAAGCGGCCATGCTCTTCCCGGTACTTGACGATATTCTTCGCGATGGTCGCATTCACCCCAGAAACGTAGGATAACAACGATGGGGAAGCGGTGTTCAAGTCTACCCCGACATGATTCACGACGGATTCAACGACGAATCGCAGGCTCTCTTCTAGTCGCTTCTGCTGCACATCATGCTGATATTGTCCGACACCGATCGCCTTAGGATCGATCTTTACGAGCTCTGCTAGCGGATCCTGCAGCCTTCGCGCGATCGATACCGCACTGCGCTCTGCAACATCGAAGTCTGGGAACTCTTCCGCTGCGAGCTTCGACGCGGAGTAGACGCTCGCCCCAGCTTCGCTCACGATGATATATTTCAGCTTCGGCTTGCCGAGCTTCTTGATCAGATCTGCGATGATGCTTTCCGTCTCACGTGATGCGGTCCCGTTGCCGATCACGATCGTCTCCACATCGTATCGCTCGATCAGCCGACTGATGAGCTTCTCTGCATCCGCTACTTTATGATGTGGAGCAGTCGGATAGACCACGGCCTTATCCAACACCTTACCAGTATCGTCGACGACGGCAAGCTTACAGCCTGTCCTGAACGCAGGATCCACGCCTAATACGACATTACCCTTCACCGGAGGCTGCAGAAGCAAGCTGCGTAAGTTATCGGCGAACACCGTGATCGCATGCTCCTCCGCCTTCTCTGTCAGCTCGCCCCTTACTTCACGCTCGATCGACGGTGCGATCAGCCGTTTATAGGCATCTGCGATCGTCGCTAGGAGCGTCTCCTTCGCAACCGATGCGCCTCGCAATACTTGGCGTGAGATATAGTCATGGATGCGTGTATCATCAACTTCGAGACGAACCTTGAGCACTTCCTCGCGCTCACCGCGATTGATCGCTAGGATGCGGTGTGGTGGCAGCTTACGAACCGGTTCTTGATACGTATAGTACATCTCATAGACAGATTCCACTGACGCATCCTTAGCCTCTGTGATGATCGTTCCGTGTTCATATGTATACCTTCTCACCCATGCGCGGATGGATGCATCATCCGCGATGTTCTCGGCGATGATATCCATCGCTCCTTGCAGTGCATCCTCGGCGGTATCCACTCCCTTCTCAGGATTGATGTATCTAGACGCTTCCGCCATCACATCACCTGAGCGCGGCCCACTCATCAGCCACTGCGCTAGAGGCTCAAGTCCTCTCTCCTTCGCGACGCTCGCTCTCGTCTTCCGCTTCTGACGGTACGGACGGTACAGATCTTCTACCTCTTGTAGCTTCGTCGCGCCTGTGATCGATATACGCAGCTCTTCCGTTAGCTTGCCTTGGTCGAAGATCAGTCGTAACACTTCTGACTTGCGTGATTCGAGATTCCGCATATATTGCACGCGTTCCTCGATCGTGCGGATCTGCGTCTCATCGAGCTCCCCTGTCATCTCCTTGCGGTATCGAGAGATGAACGGGATCGTATTCCCTTCATCGAGCAGTCCAACTGTCGTACGCACTTGCTTCATGCTGATCTTCAGTTCTTGGACGAGCGCCTTCAAGATTCGTTCTTGCACAAGCTCTGATGGCTCTTCCATCCATTCGGTTATGATCTCAGACATCACTTCGTTCTCCTTCTCACAATATCCTTTTGGCTCACGTTCTCAGACGAGGCGTCGCTCTGTCTTGGCTATGACCTGACTTATTATACCACCACCCTCCGGCTATGCTCAACGAACGTAACCTACTGCTCCGGTCGCAGCAACAGGTTCGACAGGACGGATAGGAGAAAGTGGCCAAAGAAAAAGAGGCTACAAGCGCCCCTTCATACTGATCTATTCATATGTATCTGCGCAATAATGGCTTCAGAAGGTTAGAAATCAATCAAGCCTAGACTGATCTGTAAGGAATCATTCACCTTGCGCATCATCGCTTCATCTAAATGAGTGATTTTATCGGTAAGTCTCTGTTTGTCGATCGTACGGATCTGCTCCAATAAGATAACAGAATCCCGATCGAACCCATGTTGCTCCGCGTCGATCTCAACATGTGTCGGGAGCTTGGCTTTCTGAATCTGTGCCGTGATCGCCGCAACGATCACAGTGGGACTGAAGCGGTTGCCGATATCATTCTGGATGACTAGTACCGGACGTACGCCACCTTGCTCCGAACCGACGACTGGTGAGAGATCAGCGAAGAATACATCTCCTCTTTTGACAATCAATCGCATCACACCCCGCTTACTAAGCGGTTCAGTATCGTACCCGCATCTTCTTCCGCTTGGAACGCCTCCGATGCCATACTCAGGTTAATCTTGGCCATCTCCATATATCCGCGCTGCATGGATTCTCGCAGATTACGCTTCTTCCGCTCGACTAAGTATAGCTTCATCGCCTGTCGGATCAGCTCGCTGCGATTCAACTTCTCCTCCTGAACGATGCCATCCACTTCCTCTAACAAGTATTCAGGCAGGCTAATCATAATGCGCTTCGTGTTTTGCAAATTGGCCACCGAGTGAGCACCTCCACTAACGAATACGGTCAATATTACCAGTATGATATGTTAACCGCCAAATTATACAATTGAAATATATGCTGGCCGTATATCAATTATGTTACACCAATCTAGTGCATACCAGATGCATCTTTCCATACATCGTTCTTACTGTCTATAAAGCCGCTAAGTTAATAATATTCGCTGCTGTTGATTTTTTTCCTGTCACGTCTGGCAAAATAAAAGGTGGTAATTTGTTCCCCCTACGGGTCAGATCAGATCAGATCGTTATCCACTTGGATAACCTCACCGTCTAACATATACACACGCGGCACACGATGCGAGATCATACACGGAATCTCATAGTTGATCGTACCCAGCATCTCGGCGAGCTCGTCGACATGGATCGCAGCCTCGCCTTGTTGGCCGAACAGGATGACCTCATCCCCGATCTTCACATCTGCGATGTCAGTGACATTCACCATGCACTGATCCATACAGATCCGTCCTACGATCTGCGCACGCTGGCCATGAACGAGCACGCTCGCCTTACCGTTCAACAATCTCGTGTAGCCATCTGCATAACCGACCGGAAGTGTGGCGATCGTCTCATCCACTACCGTTCGATAGGCTGCGCCATAACTAACTCCCGAGCCCGGTGGCAAAGTCTTGACCATGACGACTTCTGTCGCGAAGCTCATCACCGGCCTTAGATCGACACGGCTGCGAAACACATCTTCGGAAGGGTACAAGCCGTACATGCTCACCCCTAGACGCAGCATCGAGTACGTTAGCTCCGGGAAGTCGATGCCTGTCGCACTATTACCCGCATGTATGTTCGGGATCTCAACACCCCGATCACGGAAATGCCTGACGACCCTGTCGAAACGCTCATGCTGTCTATACGTATAGGTCTTGTCTCGATCATCAGCGCATGCGTAGTGGGTGAATAAGCCATCGAGCTCTACACCGGGTAGTAGCCGTAGCTGTTCGATGAACGCGATGCCCGTCTCATCCGCTTGTACGCCGATGCGACCCATACCGCTGTCCACCTTCACATGCACCTTCAGCTTACGGTCATGAACGGAATCGTAGACCGCCGCTTGTAAGGCTTCTACTATATTATCACTATATACTGTGATCGTAATGTCAAGCTCTCTTGCCAGCTGCAGACCTTCTGGCGGTGTATACCCGAGCACAAGGATCGGCGCGGTTATACCGGCCTTACGCAGCTCGATCGCCTCATCCAGGAACGCAACTCCGATGTGATCGACGCCGCACTTAAGTGCATAAGTCGCCGTCTGTACCGCACCATGACCATATGCATTCGCCTTAACGACGGCCATCATGCGAATCTGCTCTGGCAGTACTCTACGAAACTCACGAATATTATGCTGCAAGGCATCAAGAGAAATTACCGCCCTCGTCGGACGGTAAAAAGGTTTCATGTTAGAGCCACCCCCGAACTAGCGTAAGCAGTTCATGCCGGTAATAATCGATCTATTCTCCAATGTTATAATGGTAATCGTAATCCAGACCGGTGTCAACGAAGGATGTGTGCTCTAGCCGCGGTAAATGGTGGGTGGGGGTTATTTACCGACTTGGCCTTGTACAGACTGCGCGATCTTCACCATCTCTTCTGTTGGTAGATTACTCGATGTCATCCGGTACTCGACTCCTTCGTCTAGCCAGATCAACGTCTTCAGCTCATCGCCCGACAGGATGCCCATCGTAAATCCAAGATCGAGTAGCGTCGTCTCATGGACGAACACAGCAGCATCACGCGGTCTAGATTCGACGATCGAATACGAGAACTCTTCACCGATATATCTCAGCATGACGGCATCCGTCTCGCCAAGCTGAATGTCTTGAACGTCGTCCAGCTGTACACCTGCTGGCTCATATGCAGGATAGATGACTCCAAAGTCTGATTCCAACTCTGCTCTCACATCGTCAGGCAGCTCGCCAGCTGCAGGCAGAGGGGATAACGTCGGGAGTGAAGACATATGCCAGCTCGTTAGATTGCGATTCATGTCGAAGCTATCATCTTCAAACTTCTTGTCAGCCTCGAAGCTTCGGAAGTCCACCGTGACGATCGGGTTATCATTCTCATCCAGTAGCTCGACATGAACAGGTGCGTAACCGTCCTGCTTCAACCAGATCTTCTGACGAGGTAGCGCCGCATTCTGATAATTCGCCTTCACATCGAATACATAGCTATCGCCATCCTTCGTTATCGCACGCTCTGCATCATCGACGATACTTCGGAGTAGAGTCTGATACAGGTAGATCTGTCCTTGATTGTTAGGCCATTCGCTACGGAAGCGGAAGCTCTTCTGAAGATGCGGCGTCAAGACGAACACGCCTTCTTCATTTTTTAGCACAATCTGCGTCACATTCTTCTGCTTATTCGTTATCGCGATCCGATAGAACTCCGGTTTCTGATACCAGACCGAGAGCTGATACTCTTGCGGCTGCTCACCCGTATGCAGGATCATCGACCCTTCCACAGCATAACTGTTCATCCCATCGATTGCCCGTTCTAGATCCTTGACGACATCACCCTCGCTCTTCTCACCGCATCCGACCAAGAATAGTACTGCACTCATTACGACGGCTATCAGCCACGTGATCCGGCGCATTCCATCATCCCCTCTTTGCTCATTAATAGCTTGACTTTAGTTCATGTCTATGAGGGGACTTGGACATTTATGCGGACTAGTTTGACGAGCTTTACGGTTTAGGACTCTGGCATAGATACGGACGTTCTCGGCTCGTATTTTTAAGATTTAGGGCTTCTATCATGCTGATGCGGTCATGCTTTATATACTGCCGAGTCAACCTTGAACACAGAGACGGTCTGATTCAAGTCTTCAGCCAATCTAGCAAGGGATTCCGTGGTAGCTGCCATCTGTTGCGAAGCTGCCGCAGCTTCCTCGCTCGCTGCGGAGATCGTCTCATGAAAGAATCCTGATCCCCATGTATCGAGAGAGAGTATAGTATCCGCTCTTCTAGTAAAGACCACGAATATATAACTGTATATCTTCTGAGCATCGCTTGCGTGCGGCATGACCGGGTCTGGCCTAAACTTCTGTATGATGAACTCTGACAGTCGGTGCTCGTCAAGATCTTCCATTCAAGATGCATCGATCTTAAACGTCTTCACCTGTTCATTCAGTCGCACAGCAAGCTCCGCAAGATGTCTGGCGCTATCCGCCACTTCCTCCATAGAAGAGTTGGATTCCACGGTTGAAGCTGACGTCTGCTCGACACCTGCTGCTGTTTCTTCTGAGAAGGTTGCGATACTCTCTATCGATTGTGTGATGCGCTGTGATCGATGTGTGATATCACTTAACATATCCGATACGCTCGTGATCTTCTCCCCCACATTAGAGATCGATGCATGAATCTGGTGGAATGACTTGCCCGTCCGCTCGATCTGCTCACTGCCAACTTGCACCTGAGAATACCCTTCCTCGAGGGATTGCACCACGATACTAGTATCCTGCTGAATACCCGCCACGATCTTCGTAATATCCTGAACTGAATGTGCCACCTGTTCTGCCAGTTTCCTAATCTCCCCCGCGACTACTGCAAACCCGCTTCCATGCTCGCCCGCCCGCGCTGCTTCGATCGACGCATTCAGTGCAAGCAGATTCGTCTGCTCAGCTATCGCTCGGATTACGTGAACGAGTGCAGTGATATCCTCCGCTTGCTTGCTTAGATGCTGAACATTCGTCACCGCTTGGTTCATCGTGCCGTTGATATGTTGCATATGCTGCATCGAGACATCCATCAGACGCGTACCATCAGCTGCAAGCTCATAGATGATGCCCGTTTCGGCTGAGATCTCCCTTCCGACCCGGTTCGCATCACCGATCATATCTGAGAAGCTGCTGATATCGCTCGTCAATCTGTCCAGCGAGCTCGCCTGTGTATCCACGCCCGTTGACAGCTGGCCCATCGTTGCCGCGATTTGACCATTAATCTGCTTCATCTCATCTGACGAATGAGTTAATTCTTCACTCTGACTACCGACAGATCTTGCCGCTTGTAGTATGTTACGTATCATGTCCCGCAGATTTTGCTGCATCATGTTAATCGCTTGAGCCAGATATCCGATCTCATCCTTCCGTCTAATCTCAACATCTGATGTAAGATCGCCAGCCCCTACCCGCTCTAGTTGACGTGTAAGGAGCTTCAACGGTTTCAGCGCGTGATAGATGTAGAGGAAGACAACGATACTGCTGAGCGCTGCGATGCCTAGGATCGTGATGAAGAATATTCGCTTATTCGATTCCATCTCGACGTATACATCCGTAACATCGATATCGGTCCCGATAATCCCGACCACCTCACCGGATGCAGACATTAAAGGCAGATACGCCGATACAGTGCCACCCCACTCTTGCGAATACGTCATCTCGATGTGTAAGGAAGCATCCTCGAACGTTCTCACGATCGCAGGGAAGGATCCGATGTCCTCTTCGATATCTCCAAGCCAGGATTCATTCTCATCACCGACCGGAAGACCATCCACCATATAGTAATACTCGTATGTACCGTTTACTTCACTGCGAGCCATCGTATACAGATAGGTGACCCCTGCTGTTTGTCTGATCTCATTAAGCTGCGTCCTCATCTCATAGTAGATGTCGCTGTCGCCAGACTCCAGTTTGATCTGTTCATAGGCTTCCATGTCGATCGCCGTTGCTGCATTTTCGATCACGATCCTCGCGATCTGACTAACCGAATCCTCGACAAGCCGCACGGAGGATGTATAGCTTACATATGCGATGATCGAACTGCTTAACAAGATAAAACACAAGATCGTCGCAGTCATCTTCGTTCTTAGACCAGCTCTCACGTTGGGTCCCCTTCCCACTAGGTCGATGTACCATATACTTAAGCACAGTTCGACATATTTCTGTATTTTCATTATTGATTTTACGATAGATGAGGCGATTTCACTATTGTTTTTTCTAACCCCGATCACGTTTGATCTATAGAGGAGATCGATCAGCCTCTCAAGCGTCTATACGATGGTGCTTCTTCATGTTCGATCAGACGTCCCGTTCCCGCGTATGTCATCCCATATGTTATACTAGTGTCATCTATATGGCAGCCGAGCATCTAGCTACGTTCAGCTTGGTTGAAGTAAGGGGGGAACGCCCAGGTGTACGAACAGAAAACGAAAGAAACAGATCAGAGTGTGGTTGAATTTATCAACGAGGTGGAGAGTCCGAAGAAACGAGAAGATGCCTATAAGCTACTGGACATTTTCGAAGAAACAACCGGCTATGAAGCGAAGATGTGGGGGCCGAGCATCATCGGCTTCGGCTCATACCATTATGTATACCCAACGGGCCATGAGGGCGATGCGCCTCTAGTCGGGTTCTCGCCACGCAAGGCTAAGATCAGCATCTATCTTGCAACGGGTGATACAGAACGCGAGGCGTTGTTAAGTCAGCTAGGCAAGCACACGAGTGGAAAAGCATGCGTGTATATTAATAAACTGGACGATATCGATGTAAACATCCTGAAGCAGTTGATTCGACAATCAATTACGTTTCTTCAGAACCTGTACCCTGGATAATGTTGAGATGACGGCTTGCGGTTCGTATGTATGGTGTTCGAATAGACAGGGCTGCCCCCATGATCACTACGACCTTGTGGGACAGCCCATTCTCGTTCACGTTCGATTATTGTAAAGAAGTATTCGGCTGCTCATCACCGTTGGATGCACCTTCCACCGATGGTTCAGGATCCGTGTATTCCCTAATCCCCGCAACGATCGATTCGGCAACCGATCGCTGAAACTCCTCGGTAAGCATCACTTCTTCATCGAGCGGGTTCGTGATATAACCCACTTCAACAAGTGCAGCAGGCATATGAGTATCTCTTAGTACGAAGAAGTTTTCCTGGCTAACGCCACGATCACGAAACCCCGTCGCTTCCACGACATGGCGTTGGATCGTCTCCGCTAGGGATAAGGAATGATCGTGATAATAGAACGTTTCGGTACCCGTAACCGTCGGATCTGCGAACGTATTCGCATGGATGGACAGGAAGAGATCCGCATCCAGCTCATTCGCATATTGTGGACGTTCTCGCGTCTCCGATGATAGGAACACATCTTCTTCCCTCGTCATGTAGACCTGGATATAGGGATCATCCTCTAATAGACTTGCAATCATCTGCGACACGCGCAGTGTAAAGTTCTTCTCATACGAACCACTTGCCCCTTCAGCACCGGGATCTTCACCACCATGTCCCGGATCGATCACGACCTTCACCTTCTCAATCTCGGGCTCCTGCTCTTCTACGATAGGGCTCTGATCTGTCTCATCCACCACAGCGGATGGATCGGTTAGGCTCTGGCTCACTTGTTGACTTGAAGCATCCGGTTCTAGGACAGTTTTTGCGATTAAGAACACAGCGACGATGACTAGGCTGACGATGATTAAGCGAATTTTCTTTTTCATATCGTGGCTTCTCCAGGTTGATTAGATTTCATTCATGAACAAAAACATTTCCTATTGTATACGATTTGCGCTCAAGTTGAAAGAAAAAAGAAGGAGCACATCGCCCCTTCTCACTCATTCATCTCTTCGAGCAACCTTTACTACTAGCGCGCAGGCTGGAATAACTCCAGCTTCTCACCACTAGGCCCCTTGAAGAATGCGATCTTCCTGCCATCCAATATCGTCTTCGGCCATTCAGCAGGGATATGAACACCTCGCTCCTTCAACGAATCGATCGCGGCATCGATATCGTCAACCGTGATGGCTAGATGGTTCACGATCCCTTCCTCCGGCATGCCGCTCAGATCACGACCGATCAGCTCGACCTGTACATCCTCTTGTCCTGGGAACGAGAGAAATGCTAACTCCGTCGTTTCGTTGAGTGTCACCCGCTCCACCAGCTTCATACCTAGAATATCGGAGTAAAACGTAATCGATTCATCCATATTTTCAGCTAATATCCCAACATGCTCAAGCTTCATGATCATATTATCCATGCTCCTTTCATAAACTGTTGTCTTTGCGTTACTTATTCGAGCTGCATACAGCAAATCCCTCTTAATCAGAAACGATCCGCCGAGATCATTTTTTCATCCACTTGATTGTAATGCTATACTAGGAATGATATATGGAACGGGATGGAGGTCAGATTACAATGATGGGACAAGCGCACAAACTACTACGCGACATATTCGGATACTCGACATTCCGCCAAGGCCAAGAAGATATCGTGAACGCGATCTTGGAAGGAAGGGACACACTCGGCATCCTGCCGACCGGAGGTGGCAAATCGATCTGCTATCAGCTCCCGTCACTGATGCATGATGGCGTGACGCTCGTCGTATCGCCGCTGATCTCTCTGATGAAAGACCAGGTCGATGCGCTCGAAGCATTAGGTGTTCCGGCTACCTTCATTAATAGCTCGCTTACCGGTAGCGAGGCGATGAAGCGACATCGGCAGATCGAAGACGGGAAGTACAAGATCGTGTACGTCGCGCCTGAACGGCTGGAGACGGATTCGTTCGTGAAGATGATCCAGTCTATCTCTATCCCGCTGCTGGCGATCGATGAAGCGCATTGTATCTCACAATGGGGTCATGACTTTCGCCCAAGCTACATGAACATCGCGAAGCTGTTGGACGTCTTACCGACACGGCCGACCGTGGCGGCGTTCACTGCCACAGCGACCTATAAGGTGCAGCAGGATATCATGAATCACCTTCACATGCGCGACCCTCTTCTGATGAAGACCGGTTATGCTAGAGATAATCTACGGTTCTCCGTCATCAAGGGCATGGACAAGATGAAGTACGTGCTAGACTATGTGCGGAGTCATCCCGGTGAAGCCGGCATCATCTATGCTTCCACGCGCAAGGAAGTCGATCAGATCTATGAGAAGCTGCAGCGGAGCAACGTCTCAGCCGGGCGTTATCACGCTGGGTTGACCGAGCATCAGCGTAAGGAGAGTCAGGATGCTTTCCTCTTCGACCGCACGCAAGTGATGGCGGCGACGAACGCGTTCGGCATGGGGATCGACAAGTCTAACGTACGCTATGTCATCCATTACAATATGCCGAAGAATATCGAATCCTATTATCAAGAAGCGGGAAGAGCTGGCCGAGATGGTGAGCCTGGTGACTGTGTCCTCTTGTTCTCTCCGCAGGATATCATGATCCAGAAATACCTGATCGATCAATCGGATGCAGACGAAGAACGTAAGGCATCTGATCTGAACCACCTGCGCACGATGGTGAACTATTCTCGCACGAACAGTTGTTTGCAGCAGTATATCGTTCGTTATTTTGGTGATATGACGTATGACCGCTGCGGCCGCTGTCTGAATTGTACCGACGAACGTACCAAGGTGGATATCACTGAAGAGGCTCAGAAGATCTTATCCTGTGTTCGCCGTATGGGTGAGCGCTTCGGCGTGATGCTGACTGCGAAGGTGCTCAAAGGGTCACGTGACCGCAAGGTACTGCAATTCGGCTTCGAACAGCTGACGACGTATGGCATCATGCATAACTACACAGAACAAGCGATCGCGGATATGATCAACATCCTGTTGGCGGATGGGTATCTGCTCATGTCCGATAGCAAGTTTCCGACGATCCGACTATCGGCACAGGCGACAGATGTATTGCAAGGGAAAGCTGCCGTGTATCGTTTCGTGAACGAGGTAGAGAAGAAACAGGAGGAAGTGAACGAGGGACTGTTCGAACAGCTCCGCGAGCTACGCCGGCAGATCGCCACACAGGCTGGGATCCCGCCATTCACGGTATTCCACGATGCTACATTACGCGAGATGTCGCAGCGTCTGCCTACTGACGAAGACGCGATGCTAGAGATCAAAGGGATGGGCACCGCGAAGTTCGCGAAGTATGGCCAAGCCTTCCTAGAGCTTGTGCAGTCGTATGTGGCGGAAGAGTCAGGGGCATAGAGGAGTGATTCGGATAAAGGAGTACTGGATTGCCGATCTACGTGACCAGTAACAGGATGATAGATGACAATCCAAAGCATATATTCAGTAGACAAAGAAACGCAACAACCTGCACCGGCTTGAGGCCGCTTCGGAGCAGCTGATAATGCGCTTGCGTGGCATCTGCTTTGTACACGGGCTTACCATCCATTAATCGACGAATCACAACTCTGATATTATCGAATATCGGCACACCTAGCGCGAGGATCGGGATGAACAACGATAGCATCGTCGCCTGCTTAAACGCACCTTCCAAGGCAATCACCGCTAAGATAAAACCCATAAAGGTCGCACCGGCATCTCCCATGAACACTTTGGCTGGGGGCTTGTTATAACGAAGATATCCGATTGCGGTACCGACCAGGATGATCGCCATCATCGCCGACTCTGTCTGACCCATCGCGATGGCCACGATGAATAGCGTCGTTCCGGATATAGCGGACAATCCTCCTGCCAGCCCGTCCATCCCGTCTGAGAAATTAATCACCGTCGTCACGCCGAAGATCCAAAGCACCGTGAGGGCGAACTGTAACCAGGTGGGCAGAAGGATATATTCTCCTGTAAGCGGGTTCTCAAAGCCTGCGAACAGGATACCAGATGCATAGACGAGCACTGCTGGAATGATCTGTACACATAGCTTCGGAAGAGCGGGGAACTCTTTACCTCGTGTTTTGTACCAGTCATCGACCATTCCGATGATGATCATGATGAGACCGCCGGCCACGATGGCTGCTGTCTCCTCCCAGCTCTTCCGGATGAACAGCATGAAGACGAATATAAAGCCAACGAAGATCGCGATCCCTGCGGTTAAAGGAATCGGATGGCGATGGATCTTTCGCTCATTATGATCCTGTGGTTTATCTACGAAGTCAAGCTTGATAGCAAGCCTCGTGAGCGGTGGGATCAACAACATGACGATCATACATGATATGACAAAAGCTACTATATATAGCATGGAAGTCTCCTACGTATATGTTCTATTATTCTACAATTCTCTTATATCATATTTAACATAGATTCGCCAACACTATCCTCCCCCTCACCTCTATTTGCATGACACAAACCACACACTCCTATTACCTCTATCGCAACTATGAACAACCGAGCCGACCACGTCTGACCACGGACATACTTACTCTACCAATCACATCAAATAAATTACTTTAGATAAATAGCTTAGCCTAGCCAGGCACCGAACCAGTCCTACCCCGAAGCATGAATAATCTAGACACCATCATCACCATAGAAGATCTTACCGGAAACCCATATAGCTTCCCGAGTGAGAACTTCTCTAACTTCCGGATCTAACCCATCAAGCTCCGTCTGATCGACCTCTTCGATCTCACACGTATGGCATGACTCATCCAGCAACAAGCGGACTTTATGTACTGCGCCTTGCTCTTCATCCGCATAGACCGTGTATACCTTATAGTATGGAGGTTGTTCGATCGCATGAACGAGCACATTCCATACTATATTTTTATTAAGCATCACTACATCCCCTTCCCTTCCATTCCATTCCATTCCCCATGACGATATCATTTCCCTAATCATCCATATATCCATTCCCCTTGACATCATCACCCCCTCACACCACCGATCATCACCATCTCTTTTTACTAAATCTGTCTACCCTTCTCCTTCTGATTGTGATATTTTTGATATCTGAAACGGGTCATCAACGTTTCTCACACCTAAGACATCATCCCATACCCACGAGAGAAAGGCATAAGGTGAACCACGTGAATTCAGTACTACCCACACATGAACGTCTATGGACCAAAGACTATATCCTGCTTACCATATCCAACTTCTTGATGTTCGTCAGTCTGCAGATGCTCATCCCGACACTTCCAGTATATGTAGAGGAGATCGGCGCCAGCAACTTCGAAGTCGGGCTAGCAGTCTCACTGTTCGCTGCAGCAGCCCTGCTCGCCAGACCATTCTCAGGTATCTTGCTAGACACGGTCGGACGCAAGGTCGTGCTGTTTGTCGGCTTAGTCTTTCTCGTCTTTTTCTCGGTCCAGTATTTCTGGATCACATCTGTTATCGTCATCCTGCTCCTCCGCATCCTACACGGACTCAGCTGGGGGATCTCAACGACGGGGATGAGTACGGTCATCGCAGATATCGTACCGAAGTCGAGACGCGGCGAAGGTCTCGGATATTTCGGATTATCCGTTACCGTATCACTCGCAGTTGCGCCATACTTCGGTCTATGGATCGTAGAGCAGTATAGCTTCACCTGGATGTTTATCGTCTCTTGTGCATCGGCGACAGCGTCCTTGCTCCTAGCTCTGTTCGTCCGAATCTCGTCCCAGAACGTGAGCAAGCCTGTCCAGCAGGAGACTCGTCCGAAGCTATCGGCACGTATATTTGAACGACAAGCCCTTATGCCGGCGTTACTCGTCTTCTTATTCACATCCGCCTATTCCGCGGTCGAGGTGTACATCGCGATGTTCACCGAGGAGAAGAATCTACCTTCTGCCGGGCCATTCTTCATCGTGCTCGCGATCGCGATGTTCGTCGTTCGACCGATCAGCGGTAAGCTGTATGACCGGTTCGGCGTTCGCGGCATCGTCATGGCAGGCGTCTTGATCACGATCGGCGGCATCTTACTTCTCTCCGTCTCCGATACGATGCTACTGATGCTCGCAGCTGGTGCTATCTGTGGATCGGGCCTGTCTGCTGTCATGCCTTCCCTGCAAGCCTGGAACGTCGACCGCGCGCCTTCCGATCGACTAGGAGCAGCGAACGGCACCTATATGTCGGGTATTGATCTTGGTTTCTCATTCGGCTCGATGGTGAATGCCGTCATCGCGGGTTTTACCTCATATGCCGTCATGTATCAGGTCATCACCATATATCTCGTCCTATTCGTCATCATCTTCGCGATCTACATGTGGCGTCCTGCGAGACAAGAAGAGAGCAGTATGCAAGCATGACCGACGAAGATACACCTGGAACGACTGGAGGGCCAGCTACAGCTCGCATAGCGCTACTCACACTGTGCCCGTCATCCAGCGGTGAGCGCCGACGTACTCGACCGCTTCCGATTCGGCTTGAATCCATATTTAGGATTGCACGAACTGTGATCCTAGAGCTGCGCATCAAGCTGCTGCCATGAAGCGATAATCGATGAAGCCCAGACTTATACCCAGAACGAGGCTTGGCGGATACCCGCCAAGCCTCGTTCTCTGTTGCAGGATACAGTATTACGGTTCTGTGCATCCTCGCACATCCTCATATCCGTGTATTCCGCCACATGTTAACAGCTACATCCTCTGCCGTAGCATCTCTCCGCCCATCATATTCCTCATATCATGGCCGGTCGGATTCTGAAACACTCGCAAGCCGAACTCAGACGCAACGGCAAGCACATGATCGAAGATGTCTGACTGGATCGCCTCATACGCCGTCCAGCGAATATCGCTCGTGAAAGCATAGATCTCAAGCGGCAAGCCATACTCCCCTGGCGCAAGCTGCCTGACCATGCTCGTCAATCCTTTGTGAATCATCGGGTGGTTCGTGATGTAGTGCTCGATATAGATCCGATACGTCCCGATATTCGTCAGCCTTCTGCCATTGACGATGCTGGACGGATCCACCCCATGCTCTCGATTATACTGTTCGATCTCTTGCTCCTTGCTTTCGATATACTCGCGCAGATACTGAATCTTCTTGAATCGCTCTAGCATCTCATCTGTACAGAACTGAATGCTAGATACATCAACATAGATCGATCGCTTTATCCGCCGTCCACCAGTCTCCTGCATACCTCGCCAGTTCTTGAACGAGTCAGAGATGAAGGCATAGCTTGGAACCATCGTGATCGTCTTGTCCCAGTTCTTCACCTTCACGGTATTCAGCGTTATCTCGATCACATCACCGTCCGCATTATACTTCGGCATCTCGATCCAATCCCCTACACGTACCATATCATTCGCAGACAGCTGGACGCCGGCGACTAGCCCTAGGAAAGAGTCTTTGAACACGAGCATGAGCACAGCCGACAACGCGCCTAGTCCACTAAGTAAGATGAGCGGATTCTGACCGATCAACGTCGCGACGAAGAGAATACCTCCTATGAAGAAGATGATGATCTTCGCAACCTGAATATACCCTTTGATCGGACGTACCTTAGATACTTCATACGTAAGATAGATATCATTCAGAGCATTCATGAACGCATTCAGAGAAGCCAGAACCACGACCAAGATATAGGCGACAGCCCCCTTCTCGATCAGTTGCTGGAATACCGGGAACTCTGCGTATACGTTCGAAGCGTAATAGATGATGATAGCGGGTACGATGTGCGATAGCTTCTGGAACACTTTTCGCTCCAGAATCTTATCATCCCAGGTGAATCGGTTCTTCGTCACGAACAGCGTGATCATGCGAAGTACGATCTTCTTCGTCACGAAGTTAGCCACGATACTGAGGAATATGATGGCTGCCGTCACGATCCCGTAGGTCATCACGGTTGCCATCTCCTCATCAACCTTGTTGTCTACTAGAAATTGTTGTATTAAGTCCATACTCATCCCCCATTCCTATTCATTCCTACATCCTCAGACTCCATCTCCTGCTCCACCCTATGTCATATCCTAATGTAAAAACACGTTCGTGTAAAATCGACTAAGCTTGTCTACCCTGCAACCTCTCCACATCTAAAGCGACGATCACGACAAAAAAGGCAGTACCACCTCTTCAAATAAACAAAGGAAGTCAGCTATATCCTTCCCGAGGGAAGCGCCAACTTCCTATGAACTTCTAATCATCGATCTGTCCTGGCCTCAAACTCATGCTGCAGAATTCCTGTACCATGCTTCGAACCATAAGTCCCCTAGAAGCGTAGCTTTTGATATGCTTTCCGATTGAGTACTTTGTGCGTTTTCTCGTATAAAGTCGCTTTCATTCATCGCTTATTTGATCTATTTCGTAAAGAATAATCCCAGCTCGCTCTTCCCTACGATCTCCAACCACTGATCCGCGATCAACTGGTGGCCAGCAGCAGTCGGATGTACACCATCCCACAGCCAGTAACGCGCTCCGACCTTGTCAGCGGCTTGATCCAATACCTCTTGAAGCGGCACGAATACAGCTCCGAACTCATCACTAAGCGCACGCACGACTTCGCCATAGTGGTCGAGCTTGCTTCTCCACTCCGACCAGTTCTCCTCCGTCGCACCGACCTGTAAGACGAACGGCTCACACAGGACGAGCGCCGTATCTGGCAGCACCTCGCGAGTCTCTGCTAGCAGGTGACGGTAAGCGCGCTCGAACCGATCCGTCACCCCTTCCGGCAAGCGGTTCATGATCCGCCAAGCATCGTTCACACCGATCAAGATGCTGAGCAGATCTGGCTTCAGGCTGATCGTGTCCTCGTTCCATCTGGCATACAGATCGGATACACGGTGGCCGCTTACCCCTCGGTTGATGAAGATCGGCTGCTGATCGGCATATTGGGCTCCAAGCTTACTCGCGAGCAGATAAGGATAGCTATGGCCGAGATTATGCGATGGATCTCCGTTGCGCGCGCGTCCACCGTCGGTGATCGAATCACCCTGGAACAAGATCACGGTCTGTTGTTTCGTCAACTTCATGCACCTCTTCCTATAATGGTTGCAGCTAATATATGTAGTAGCGATAACTCTATCTTATATGGTTGGTGAAGATGTATGCAAGTATGGAGCCGCTTGACAACTGGCATAATAACGTGTGAATGCCACTAATGAGGAGGACTGATATCATGCCTTCAAGAGAAGAAAGCAGTATGCAGGAAGGTACACCGCTATCCCAAGCGCAAAACGCTGTCGACCGCTTCTCCAACGCCGTCGCCGATGCCGAGACACATCCGGATGAGAAGCTGCTCCAACAAGCCCACGCCGCGGAAGAGAAAGCTAGAAGCGCGATCTCGCAGCTACAGCATCCCGAGCATCAAGAACCTGTTGATCGGCTTCATGAACGATTCGCAGAGCACCAATCACGTCTGCAAGAGACGGAGTCTAGGTTGCAGTAACCTCGACAGTAACGCGATCGAGATGGTCAACACGTTCATATCGCCGAGAATAAGAGCAGGCGCATGCTGAGCATGCGCCTCTCGTATATCCAGTCAAGCAGGTCTTCGCTTCTAGCTATATGATCTGCATCACGAAGTACTAACTTGCTGGGACTTCAAGCTCTCGAGCTCCATCTCCGCCCGGAACAAGCGGGTTGCCATATAATCATGCTCGAATTTGTTCGAACGGAGCTCTATCATCACTTCATCGAATCGCTTGTCCACATGCTCGAATCGTCTGTCGATCTCCTCGAATCGCTTGTCCACATGCTCGAATCGCTTATCGATCTCCTCGAATCGCTTGTCGATCTGCTCGAATCGTCTGTCGATCTGCTCGAATCGCATATCGATCTCATCGAATCGTTTGTCGATCTGCTCGAATCGTCTGTCGATCTCGGCAAATCTCCGCTGATTCTCTTCTCTCTCTTCCTCAAAATACGCCTTCAAAGTACCTACGGATAAGATCAAATCACTAATCATGGTCTCGATCTGGTTGAGTTTTTGTTCAGACATTCAACCACCGCCTTAATATTGCGAATATTTGTTCTTATTTTACCATTTGTGTAACTTGGCAGTCAATGTCCTTCGAGATTTATTTATGATGTGTTTATGTTTTCAGTAAATCTCCATCTAGACGGTAGGAAATCGTCGACATATGTAGAATAGTGAGGAACATCACACTTGCAGAGAGAGGAATAACCATGAAATTCATCAAGAATATGTCGATCAAAGCTTCAATCTCTATACTGGTTGTGTTTACCGTCATCGCATTCCTGGGCATCATCTTGTTCGGCTTTAACCGAATATCTGATGAGGTCGAATCGAGACTTGGTGACAATCAGCTGATCATCCAGTCGCTCCACGATGAGATGGAGCAGACGATTACAAACAATCTAGCACAGGTCAGTGAGCAAGTTAACTCTGGATTCTCAATCTTCCTGAATAAGATGAGAGAGATCACGGAAACGATCGAGCATGATCATATCCTGCAGGCTCTCACGAATCCCGAATTCGCCGTAAACGGGCCTTACGAGGGGACGCCGTATGAGATCCTACCCGCGAAGAACAGATACAGAATAAACGAGCTGCTCACACCATACTTCGCTAATCTCGTAGGCGGTATACACGAGATCCAGTATGCTTATATCGGGACGCCGGACCAAGCGATGTATATCGGGCCACTCGACGACTTCGACTTCACTACATTCGATCCGACGAGTCGTCCGTGGTATCAAGATGCTGTGGCGAAGCCACAAGATCATGTATGGACTGACCCTTATATCGATGCCATCACAAGTCAGCCGATCATGACGTTGGCTAAGGCTATCATGACACCAACTGAGGAAGGCAATAGCCGATTGCTCGGTGTCATCGGACTTGACTTCTCACTCGATACACTTGCGGCCAATGTTAGCACCGTGAAGATCGGAGAAAGCGGCTATGCATTCTTGTTGGATGCGAACGGTGCGCTCATGTATCATCCAGAGTGGCATGAACAGATCGGAGAGGTGCTAGACGGTTACGAATTCCTAGATGATGTGTACGGGGGAGATGCGGGTCTCCTGGAGTATACACTAGATGGACAAGAGATGATCGGATATTACGTCACGAATGAGATCACGGGCTGGAAGCTCGTCATCACTGCCCCTGAGGAGGAATTGCTCAGCGTACAGAAGGTTATCAACCAGGTTGAGACACATAATGAAAGCATCCTAACAGGCCTGAATGACAGTGAGAGATGGATCATGCTCGTCTTCATCGGGACGGGGATCTTGATCATGATGCTCGGTATCTGGATCGCGCATATGTACTCGAGAGGCGTAAGCCGACGCATCTATACCGTGAGCACGGCGATGGATAAAGTGTCTGGCGGTGACTTGACACAGTCGATCACAGTAAGCGGTGATCAGAACGAGATCAGCCAGTTAGGACGACACTTCAACGAGATGGTCGGTGATCTGAAGCAGCTCGTACAGTCGAACTTGAGTACGTCTGCACAGATCACGGAAGCATCCCAGACATTGCGTGATGTATCACAGCGATCATCGGCAGGTGCAGCGAATATCCAGCATATCGTGGACGAGATCTCAAGCTTCCTCGGCCATCAAGCACAGTCCGCGCGGCAGACAGGAGAAGTGCTTGCTAGTTTTACTGAAGCGATGGAGCAGGTCATGGATGCGATCGAGCAAGTCGATCGGACGGTTCGTCACTCTCACGATGTTAGTCTCCAAGGCTCGTCATCGATCGCTAATCTCGAGGAGGCTTCGAACCGCAATCTCGACCTGGCGAAGACCGTAACGCATAATATCGAAGAGCTTTCTAATCAGATGAGCAAAGTATACGAATTCACGACCGTCATCCAAGAGATCGCGGCGAGTACGAATCTATTAGCCTTGAATGCCTCGATCGAAGCAACACGTGCTGGAGATGAGGGCTTGGGCTTCGCTGTAGTAGCCCAGGAAGTTCGCAAGCTTGCAGAGCAATCCGCCAGATCTGCGAAGGATATCTCTGACAGCATCCGCCATATCCAAGCCTACCTCGAGGAGACGGTTCGCAATATACGGAAGACAGAGCAGATGGCGCATCAGCAGCACGAAGTGCTGGCATTATCTAAGGAAGGCTTCGACCGAATCGAGCGGGCGATCGACGAGATTCACAGCCGCATGGAGGGGGCTAGACGGTATATCGGGGAGATCCGAACGAAGAGTGATGCGCTGGTCGAGTCCATGCACCATAATATCGAGGAAGGCGACACTGCGGCCAGATACGTCGTGAACATACACCATACGTTAGAAGAGCAGTTCCAAGCGATCAAGGAAGTCGCCACCTCCTCAGATGAGCTGTCTACTATTACAGAGACGTTAACCCGCGAATCTCGGAAGTTCAAGACGGAATAGGGCACTCAGCCTCAAGCATGTGGTTGATCACCGTCATGTGACACCGACCACTGTAGTCGAATCGAGGAGTTCCGAGCGATTGCGTCAAGCGGCTTGGAAAGCCCGCGCTGGGAGCTTCGCTTCGAGTATAGTCTGACTACATTCGATCATGAGTTACGCCTGACGGCGTCCTTTAAGTTCGAGTATCGAGTTTTACGTGCATGGGTTGGGTGTAGGTAATGCCTCCGGGGCTCCGTTGTAGACGTGTGGATTGAACATTGAAGGTAACAACACGCCTACAAAAGTCGCTCCTTCGGCATTACCCACACTCAGGTGCACGAGTAACATTCCGGTTTTACCGCATGTGTTCGATGACTGACCATGTTCCACGGGTACACCGTCGATCCTTACTGATTGGAATGCTCGTCTTCTTAGCAACCCTCTATACCATGCATCAATCCCTTGCGGCGATCGTTACGAGCTTGATTCGGCTGTTGTGCATCGTGCCGTGTTTCACCATTCAGCTCTAGATCCTTTTCCACATTCCGCAAGTTCTTGTCTACCATCATGTCCACCACCCCTCCTCCAGATTTGTATCCATACATGAAAGTATCGAGTATCTGCAGATTAAAGGGGGGTATTTCCTTATGGTATTCTGACGAAAAATAGAGTTTGCCCCTATGCCTACGATTTCCTAACAATAGAGTTGTCCCCCTACTGCCTCCGAACCGCCGTCATGCAGCAAAACACCGCGCTGGGAGCAGCGCGCTAATTCCTAAGGGAACCGGAGTGCGCTATTCAGCTGTTTTTCGCATAATCTCAGGTCTTAACGGAACCGGAGTGCGCTATTGCATCATTTTAAGCTATAAAACCCTCCATATGTACCACATAAGGAACTGGAGTTCCGTTAGGGTGCGAAAAAAGGTCGATTAGCGCATAATAAGGTACTGGAGTTCCGTTAGCTCGCCGATCGACCTCACTTTCCTGCACTGATACCCCACAGAAAGTTCCGCTAGGGTGCGATCTACGCATAATTCCCCGCTCCGAGTTCCGTTAGCCCGTCGATCGACCTCACTTTCCTGAACTGATACCCCACAGAAAGTTCCGCTAGGGTGCGATCTACGCATAATTCCCCGCTCCGAGTTCCGTTAGCTCGTCGATCGACCTCACTTCCCTGCACTGATACCCCACAAAAAGTTCCGTTAGGGTGCGATCAACGCATGATTCCCCGCACCGAGTTCCGTTAGCTCGCCGATCGACCTCACTTTCCTGCACTATACCCCACTGAAGTTCCGTCAGCTCTATCGAGGCCTTTCACAGCTGAACGACCGCCTCAAGCGGAAGGTTATATCGCCCATCGAAAATTCTCGCCACGCTTTATCGCATTAACAGAAGTTAAACCTTCCTAAGTGGTCAAAAAACACCGCGCAGCATGAGCCGTGCGGTGTTTCTGTGTATCGTGGTGCCTACCTATGAAGTTGAAGTCTATCGATCATGTATTCGTTATTCGACAACTTCCGTCAGCAGCTCGAGCAACCTGATGCCGATCTGCTCCCCGAGGGCTTCCAGCTCTTCCTCGCTCATATCGAATAGATTCACACCTGCCCGATCGGCCTTCTCGCGTTTCAGGTCATCATCGAAGTTCGCTTCGAACTCCAATCCAAACTCGATCGACATTGTCTCTCGTTTCCCATCAGTTATACCACTGACCTCGAGCTTATACTCCCCTTTGCGAACGGCTCGATCTTTCTTCAGATCTTGATCTCGCTGGATCCGTATATCTCCGTTTATCTCAGGCTTACCCAGATATGTCTCATCATCGAGTCCGTCCATACGCAGCAGGAAGATGATCCGATCCTCACCGTTATTCACTGTCGCCTCCGTCATGTCCAGCTCCAGTTCGGCCTTCATGCTCGTCCCTACCTCATCCTGTATCGTTAACTCGTACTCCAGATCTCGCTTAATCGCATCTTTCTCGTGGAATATCTCGTGAGAACCCTCAAGCTCGATCACCGAGACTCCTAGGCCCGACTCATCAACCTCCAGCGTGAGCTTCATCTCACCTGTCAGCTTGCCATCCTTCGTCTTCCAGTTCGAGGACTCCACTTCTAGCTCGATGTCCGCTCCGCCAAGCTTTGCCTCATAGACGATATGGCGCTCGATGAGCTTGTTGCCACTTGACACATACGCCTCGATCTCCAGTTCACCCACAGAACGCAGCTCAGATACCACCTGTTTCAGCTCATATAACCCGTCCTCGATGATCTCTGCCAAGTACTCTTGATCCAGTTCCTCAAATATATATTCCATGTCCGGATTGATCGTCATGATCATATACAATCGATCCACGAGTAGTTGTTGTAACGCTTGATCTGCACGAAGCTGATCGATGAGTGCGATGATGAGCTGCTGCAGCTCTTCGTCACCAAGCGCTAGCGTGATGCGTTTACCGCGTATCGTTCCCTCTGGGGTAGAGATGCTAATCCCCTCTTCTACCGTGAAATACTCGTCCTTCAGATGATCATATAGAAACTTACCGTATCGAGCACGGATCTCCGTTAGCTGCTCATCAGACAGCTGGAATATGTCTTGCAGTTGACCTTGTGATTCTAGCTGTTTCTCGATCGCATCCCATGCTGTTATCCATTCGCTTAGATCTTCTTTCTTCACATAGTACGTATCATCGAGCAGTTCCTCGCTCGATAGCGAGATCTGCTCAGAGTCTGCCGAGATGCTCAGATCTAGGATTGGATCGTCGTGTTGTAATAGCTCTGCCTTGACATCGATCCACCCGTCTTCAGCACTTCGTTGTCCCGATAGCTGAAGCGTTATCGCCTCTAGCATCGCACTTATCGCTTCCACTTCCTCGAATTCATGCTCCTGCACCATATCGGCACTCATCCCAGCGTTCAGCTTGAGCATATATTCGAATGGTTTATCAGCCAGAGCCTTGCTCAGCTCCTCATCCAGCTTCTTACCCTGCGCTTCGGATGAAGAGGATATCGCGTGCCACTCAGCCGTCAGAAACTGCTCCTTAGGGCTCTTGCCGAGCAACGCACTCGCCGTCAACCAACTCCCTGCTGCCAGTACTAGCACCAGCACCCCGATGATCGACAGCCTCAGCCATAACCGTCGCTTCGGCCGTTCCATATCGATCGAGAGGTTATCCACATCTGTCTCCGTCACATGCGCGATGTCTGTCATATCTGCACCTCCGCTGCCGGTACTTCTGTATGATTGAACTCTTGTGTATACGTGTCACTATACATCCACTCCTCATCGAACGAGTAGAGGTCGCTCACGACCCACGCGTTATCATACGGTTCGATCAGCATCGTCACGGTGTACCACTGATTCCTCTCGACGGTATCGGTCGTCTCGTACCAGCTGTCATACAGGTGCTCGAGATAGTGTACGCGAACATCCAGTGTTAGATAATACGCGCCTTCCGCATATCCCATATAGGCATAGTCGAATCCATAGGTCGCATCGAGCAGTTCATAGGAAGTATCATAGTAGTAATTCGGATCAGGTAATGCATAGTACAGATCATATCTGGATGATTCGGATACATTAACCATCAGACTCGGATCATACTCCGCGACACTATCGTAGGCCGTTGGCCAGAATTCATGCAGCGCCATTAACATCTCATCGATCATCCCATCAGGCGTATCCGTGAAGGATAGATACGTGTATCCATCGGCGACATTCACCGATAACTCTTCCGTACGTATCTCACCCCAAGGCGACTCATGAACTGCAGACAGCGTGACCGTCTCGTCCCCCGCGAACGGGCCAAGAGCACCGAACAACGACGTATCCGCGATCGTTAATCCCGAATCCTCACCGTTCACGTATAGACGAGCATCCGGGAACGTGCCGTCTACCGTCAGTCCATAGGCATCAAATACAAGCTCAGGCCACTGTTCATCTGATAAAGTGACCGCGTAGCTCTCGAATTCTCCCCATTCTGTCGTTAATCTCGCACTGATCTCCATCGAACCGTCCAGAGGTACCGGTCCGAAGCGGTCGATCTCACCGATCGTAAGACCTGTACTCTTGCCATCGACATACAAGATCGCATCTAGATACGCAGAATATGGATATATGTAGTCTGCTTCAATATTCAGATCAATCACGTCATCGTGTTGCTTCGGAAGCTCGACCTTCTGGCGGGTTACGAGCGAGGAAACATATTCACTGTCGAACGTTGCCTCGATATCATAAGAGCCTGGCATGAGCGGTCCGATGACCTTCGTGTAATCATCGCTTCGTGCGGTCAGGATCTGCTCCTTCTCCATACGGATGACGGCACCTTTCTGATTCGTCTGGATCTTGAAGTAGAAAGGCTGCACTGCGATCTTATAATCTGTGAATAGTCCGAGCTTCTTCTGCCCATTCTCTACTAGCGACAAAATATTGGACTGCGACTTTCGCTTCCGAATCCCGCTCGCTTGATCTCGCAGATCCTCGATTTCGTCTTCGAACACCCTATTCTCATCATCGAAATACTCGATCAGGTCGGATACATGCTCCTTATCTAGTACGAGTACCGGATCAGCCGAAGTTAGCAGATTGAGTACACCATCCACGTCACGCTTCGATACTGCCTTCTCAAACTTATCGATGATATTCTCTGGTTGAACACTCGCCAGTACGACATAATACCCACCCACGGCACCGGCGATGAGTATCCCGCATGCGATCACTAGCGAGATCCACCACTTCTTCCCCTTCACACATCTCACCCTCAGTCTTCAGATCTATTCACTTAACAGCTAAGACTATTATAGGATATTAGACATATTAGGAGAAGCCATAAAATAACATAGTTCGACATAAGTAAGCGTATTGTAATAGGATAGTTGGTCTATACGAGGCCACTACCGCTAAGCTCATGCATATCTGCCACAACGATAGACGAGCACGCGGCTAACAACTTCACTTACTTAGATCGGTCGTTCATGATCCTGTCGAAGATAGTACCAAAGCTTCGTCGAGATCTCTCGAACCTGCCTCATCTCCGCAGTATCTTCATAAGCCTCTGCGAACGGTTTCAGCAGTGCTGCGACGACAGCTTCACGCATATCCACTCGCTCGAGCTCCGTAAGAAGCGCTTGTGTAAGATCACGCTGTGCATCGGACAGCTCTGATTCAGCTAACAAGTCACGCAGTTCCTCGATCACATCATTTTTCTGGATGGGGTTAGCTTCTAGGTTGCCTTTAAGCATCCCGAGTTGTTCTGGCGTTAGTAACGCCGTATCCTCATGGATCAAGGAGTGTATAATATACTTCATGTAATGGAATACAGAAGAAGCGACCGTTCTTCGGTCGTGGAGATGGCCATCGATAAGCTTGCGTGTGAACAGCAGCTGCTGAAGCATCCCATAGAAGATGACGGCTCCCTCAAAAGCATATGGACGCAGCTCCTCGCCGTATACATCGACCAATCTCTCGGCCAGCCATTCACACTCCGATATCCGATGCTTCAGGACGAGCCGCTTCAATTCTTGGTCACCAGAATAGATCAGTTCCTCATAGATCGTGGACATACCACGTTTCTCATTCAGCTTCATTAATACAGTGATCTGTTCGATCAAGACATCGCGATCTTTAGCATCCTTACCACTAAGCATCTCGCTTCGGGTTATACTCGCTTCTTCGCGGATCTGCTCGAGCAAAGCGCTGACACATTCGTTTTTGGACGAGAAGTAGTTATAGAACGTGCCCTTCGATATGCTTGCTCGATCGATGATGTCTTGTACAGATGTGTGTCGTATGCCCTTTTCTAAAAAAAGCTTTAGTGCATGCTCGACGATACTTCGTTGCCTTTTATTCATGATTTCCTCCGAGGTCTTAGTACCTAATAGTATACAGGTATATGTAAATCATCGGCTACTGCAAACTTTTTATACATCCCATAAATAAATCTTGAATAAATTGAACACAGGGTATAAAATCATCAAGTACATGACATAGATCACTTATATATAGAAGAAAGACAGGAGACCCGAGAAGCCATGAATACTGAACAACTCAAAAAACCACCTTATCTCATGATCGCGATCTTGTTCTTCGGCGCATTCGTGTCGTTCTTGAACAATTCGCTACTGAATGTGGCACTGCCCACGATTATGGTCGATCTGAATGTTGATTACTCCGTTGCTCAGTGGCTGGTCACAGGCTATATGCTTATCAGTGGGATCTTAATCCCCGCATCGGCTTTTCTATTGACGAAATTCACGAACCGAACGTTGTATATCACAGCGATGACCCTGTTTACGCTAGGTACGTTGATCGCCGCGATGGCGCCAAACTTCAGCATCTTACTCACCGGGCGCATGGTGCAGGCTGCTGGCTCATCCGTCATGGCGCCGCTGCTTATGAACGTCATGCTGATCAGCTTTCCTAGAGAGAAACGTGGAGCCGCGATGGGTATATTCGGACTCGTCATGATCACGGCACCGGCCATCGGGCCAACACTATCTGGCTACATCGTACAGTATTACGACTGGCGACTATTGTTCGAGATGATCCTGCCATTTGCTATTATCTGTCTGCTACTGGCTGTCTGGAAGCTGAAGAATGTCATGCCGACGAGAGAGACACATCTCGACTATATTTCGGTTCTCTTATCTGTATTCGGCTTCGGTGGCTTGCTGTACGGATTCAGCACCGCGAGCAAGGAAGGTTGGGGAGATCCTCTCGTCATAACGACGATAACGCTAGGGGTCGTCGGCTTGCTTCTCTTCATCTGGCGACAGATCAAGCTCAGAGATCCCTTACTTGATCTCCGAGTGTACCGGTATCCGATGTTCGCCTTGGCATCGATCATCTCGATGATCGTCTCTGCCGCGATGTTCTCCGGCATGATCTTAACACCGGCTTATGTCCAGGAAGTCCGACTTATCTCACCGCTCGACTCTGGGTTACTTATGCTGCCTGGTGCGATCATCATGGGGATCATGTCACCGATCACCGGCAAGCTGTTCGATCGCTTCGGACCACGCGTACTTGCGATCATCGGTCTGACGATCACAGCCATATCGACATATATGCTGTCGCGACTGCAGATCGATTCGACATACTCACACATCATGCTCATCTATGCGATCCGCATGTTCGGTATGTCGATGGTCATGATGCCGATCATGACCAACGGACTGAATCAGCTCCCGACTCGTCTGAACCCGCATGGCACAGCGGTCAATAATACAGCCCAGCAAGTTGCCGGCTCACTTGGCACAGCAATCTTCGTCTCGATCATGAACAGTCACACCTTGTCGAGTGCGAGGGATTTGTTAGGCGGCGTTGATCCAGCAACTCTTGGTGCGGAGCAGGCAGCAGCGTTAGAGCAAGAAGCCTTGTTGCATGGGATTCAGTATTCATTCCTAGTAGCGACATTCGTCACGATCGCTGCTCTGATCTTATCCTTGTTCATGAAACGCGTTGACGTTAGTTCAGCCGCCGTGAAGAAGCTAGAGGAACAAGACGACAGTACGCCGGAGAACGATGGAGAAGGCTCTCGTGTCATGAAGAGAAGATTGGCGAAGTCATGAGCGGATCTTATAAGGCCGCTCACTCAGATTAGCGAGCAGTCTGCTAACAATAGTAGCCGAGAAACGATGATTCGTCTCTCGGCTACTTTCTTTGGGTTCGGACTGAGAGCCGATTTTATCCGCTCTCACGACACTCCGGCCGCCGCTCAAGCCCGCGTCGTCCTGCTCCGGCTCTTACAACAGCTCCTTACGAAGCTCTTCCGGCGATCTCGCGGATAAGTATCCGATCGGCACGTCATACACGGTCTTCGCACCAACTTGTCCCTCTAGCGCCATCCGATATACCGCACGAGCATACGCGACGAGTACACTCGACGTGAACTCTGGATTACTATCTAGCTTGATGTTGAATTCGGCAACCTGGCTAGTCCCTTTTCCAGTTACCCCACCTCGTATGACGATCCCACCGTGTGGCATGGCACCATGATCACGCACCATCTCTTCCTCGCTGATCACATGCACCGTCGTATCATAATCTGAGAAGTAGTGCGGCATATTCACGATCTCCTGGCGTATCGCTTCCTCATCCGCTCCTGGCTCCAGTGTGATGTAGCATTCCCGTACATGCTTGTCCTTCGTCGCTAGCTCTGGACGCTCACCGCGTCGGATACGATCGACCGCTTCTTCATTAGGTATCGTATACTGCACACCGCTCTTAACGCCTTTCACCCGTCTGATCGCATCGGAATGTCCTTGGCTGACGCCTTTTCCCCAGAAAGTATACGTACTACCCTCAGGCAGTATAGCCTCCATCAATACACGGTTCAGTGAGAACAGGCCTGGGTCCCAGCCCGTCGATATGACGGATACATGCCCGCTCTGCTGCGCTGCCTGATCTACCGCTGCATAGTATTCCGGAATCCGCGCATGCGTATCATAGCTATCCACTGTATGGAACATCGCAGCAAGCTCCGGCCCTTGCTCGGGGAGATCCGTCGCCGACCCGCCGCATAGGATGAGGACGTCGATGCTATCCCGGTATTGTTCGATCTCGGACATCCGCTCGACTCGAGCTTGTGTATCGATTGAAGATGGATCACGCCGTGTGAACACGACCTCCAGACTCATATCCGGATTCTGCGCGATGCTCTGTTCTACTCCCCGGCCCAGATTACCGTAACCTGCGATACCGATCTTGATCTTCTTGTCAGACATAGATAACTCCTCCTCGATAGGTGACTGCGAATACTTATCATCCTAACGAAAAAAAGGGTGTGAAGTCAACTATTCGCAGCATCACAACCACCCCCGGAAGCCCTCCGATCGATCACATCAGAAGGTTCGAGAAGGTTCGTTTCCTAAGCCATCACCTACATACCACGTACCACGTCAATCGAGATCGATCTCCAGATAGATCGGACAGTGATCGCTCCCCATGATCGCTGAGTCGATCCCAGCTTCACGTATACGCGGAGCTAACCGATCGGATACTAGGAAATAGTCGATCCGCCAACCGATATTGCGCTCCCGCACCTTCGGCATGAATGACCACCACGTATAGGCATCCGTCCGATCTGGATACAAGTGACGGAACGAATCCGTGAAGCCCGCTTCCAGCAGTCTCGTCATACATGCCCGTTCCTGCTCCGTATATCCGGAATTCCCTTCATTCGCCTTCGCATTCTTCAGGTCGATCGGCCTATGCGCGACGTTCAGGTCCCCACAGATGATGACCGGCTTCCGCTCGTCCAGTCCGCGAACATATTCGAGGAATCGATCCTCCCATGCAAGCCTCATATCCAGCCGAGATAGATCGCGCCTCGCATTCGGCGTATACACATTCACGAGGTAGAACGACTCATATTCGGCCGTGATGATCCTGCCTTCCGGTTCCGCATCCTGCTCGATGCCGTAATAGACCGACAGCGGCTCCCGCTTCGTGTAGATCGCAGTCCCCGAGTAGCCTTTACGTTCTGCATAGTTCCAATATTGCCCGATATATTCTTCCCCAAGCTCCAGCTCGATCTGCCCCGCCTGCAGCTTCGTCTCCTGCACACAGAACACATCTGCATTCATCTGATCAACATATGATAAGAAGCCTTTGTTCACACACGAACGTAGGCCGTTCACATTCCACGATACCAGCTTCAACGAACTCTCTCCCCACCTCGTCATTGATCCCTTCAACTACCTAAGATATATGATATCAATTAATAGACCGTTACCCTGCCACGAGTGGCGCTCAGACCGTGCTTAGAACGAACACCCCCTGATCCCCACTCATCCCATCGCTGCTTGCACCGCGCACTTGCGCACAGAATCCATCCGATCCAGCAGCTCGTGTGCCGCAGCCTTACCAGCTAGCTTCCGCACGATGCGGATCCCTTCGGAGAGATTAGGACGACGTCTCGTATTATGCGCGTCTGTCGCAAGTACAGCTACTCGATTCTGTCGAACGAGCATGCGGGCGAACTTCACAGCTTCCTCGCCATTCTTGCCGAGCAGACTATCGACCGTCACTTGTGCCCAGACACCCAGATCAAGCAGTCGATAGAGTAGTTCCGGCTGCTCCCGGAAGAAGCCGTGCCGCTCGGGATGTGCCAGTATCGGCTGCGTGCCGCGTGACAGGAACCAGCTAGACACTTCTTCTGTACGCATCTCATACCCTGACCAGCGTTGCTCGAGCAGGATGAACTTCTTGCCTGGATCTAGGTATAGATAGTCCCCCGCCGCTTCATGCTCATAGACGAACTCTGCACTCTCCAGCCGCACCTCGTTGCCAGGCGTCACCGTCACCCCGATCCCTTCACGCTGCAGCGCCTGCTGTAGCTCCGCAACTTTGGCAAGCTGAGCCTCCGGTCTACCCATGATCGAACGACAGTAATGGGGTGTCGCGATGATATGACGGATCCCATCCTTATAGGCCAATCTCGCCATCTCCAGCGACTCCTGCAGATCACTTGCCCCATCGTCCATCCCACTTAGAATATGACAATGTATATCGATCATCTAGATCCCCTCTCCCATGTTCGTCGTATAATGCCTCTAATAAATCCTGCAGATCTGGAAACCACATACATCTCGAATCGTATTATCTACTGTTATGTTATAAGAAAATGGAGGGAAGTGCCATCGAAACCTTGAAACGAAAGTCCAAATCTACCATCGCCCGTATCTTGTTCTCATCCATGCTGATCATCACCTTACTGTTCTCGTCCGTAACACCAGCGCTCGCTGCCGATGATGCCACACCTGTCGGTATCCCGCTCACATCAGTCTCCATGGATGCATTCTTAGAGCATTTCTTCGCTTCTGACTTAGCGAGACAGCTGCAAGTAGGCTCTACAGTTGCCGTCGTTAAGGATGGCGAGATCATCTCGCAGAGAGGCTTCGGATATGCGAACGCCGAGTCAGCACTGCCCGTCGATCCGGAACATACCTTGTTCCGTGTTGCGTCTGTGTCCAAGACGTTCACTGCTGTTGCCGTCATGCAGCTCGTTGAGCGCGGGCTGGTCGAACTCGATGAAGACGTTCTAACCTATCTACCTGAGCTGAATCTCGAGAATCCTTATGACACTCCTATAACCGTCGCAGATTTACTTACGCATATGAGTGGACTCGAGATTCGCGATCCTGATGGAACTGATCTACATACGGATTTCGAGCTGAACGTCTCGATCGAGGATTACGTCGCAGAACGTCTGCCTCCCGTCGTGAGAGAGCCAGGCACGGCCTACATGTACGATAACTTCGGTTATCTACTGCTTGGACTGCTTGTACAGGAGGTAAGTGGTGAGCCATTCGAGGAATACATGGCTGCGCATATATTCGAGCCTCTGGATATGGAGCATAGCGGATTCCTCTTGCAAGAAGATATGCTGGACCAGCTCGTGACCGGTTATGACCCTGCTTTCCAACCGATCGAGCCATATGTGTTCAAGCCGACCATTATGCCACATGGTGGGATGCTGTCCACTGCCGCGGATATGAGTCAATTCATGATCGCCTTCTTGAACGGAGGAGCATTAAGCGAGGACTCGGAGGCGACGCGCATCCTATCTGAGCATTCCGTCGATGAGATGAGCGTCTATCGTTCTGCGATTCACCCGTTGCTGCCGAATACAACATACGGCTTCGAAGCATTCCCGCAGTTACCACTCGCAGGTAGTGATGACGCGATCATCACGAAGCTTGGTGACTTGCCAGGTAACAGCTCGATGCTGCTCTTCCTTCCTGACGAGGAAGTCGGTGTCTTCCTGTCTTACAATCAGCAGAGCACGTTACGTGAGTTGTTCTACTCAGAGTTCTTACAGACCTTCTACCCGAAGTATACGGTTGCTGCTGAGCTTGGAGAGTTCGATCCGTATCCTGTTGAACAATTAGCGGCTCTAGCAGGCTATTACTCTGACCTTAGACTATCCGCTATCGTGTCCAAGATCGACGTAGCAGGCGACGGTACGCTCGTGATCAACGATTCGATCATCGGTCCGCGCCAGCTGTTCCAGGTCGATGATCTACTGTTCATCGATCAGTTAACTCAGCGCTATACCGCTTTTACCTTCGACGAAGCTAGTGGTAGAGCCTATATGAAAGAGCCTTATCTGAACCCGTTAGGCTACGCTCGTCAAGGGGAGGCTCCATCAGGATTCGTGGATGTATCGCCTAGTGATGTGTATGCACCATTCATCTATGCGTTACAGTCACTCGGACATTATCCGAACGACGCTACAGTAGCATTCGCTCCAGAAGAGTCGATCACAAGGGCCGAACTGGCCACCTATATGCTGTTAATCAGTGGTCTCACGGTAACATCAGAGCCCGAGTATTACTCGTTCTCCGATATCGCAGATCACCCGCAAGGTCCGTATATACAGATGGCGCATGATCTAGGACTTGTGAGGGGTGACGGAAGCGATCGCTTCGATCCGGATCGTATCGCTACGCGCCAAGAAGCTGCAGCGCTAGTATGGAACGTCTACAGCATGCTGTACCCTGCCGATCTGTTCGCTAACGTCCCATTAGCTGGAGAGATCGATGCTTGGGCTGAGCCGGCTGTGAGGATGATGATCACCCTCGGATTACACGGGCCTGAGACGACGCTAACTGCCGATGGAGCTGTTGATTTCCTAGCGAAAGACCCGCTCACGAGAGCACAGGCAGCTGCGATCTATCATCAGTTGATCATGCAGCCGACCGATCAGATCATCGCACAGTTGATGCAGCAGCAGGCCGCACAAGCGGAGTCAGTACCTGCTGAGTAAGTGGAACACACACGATAGATACAGAGAAGCCTCGCGGTCGCGAGGCTTCTTCTATATCCGTCCGACTATTTGTTTCTCGCTTGCGCGCGGTATTTCACGTTCGGTTCGTTCTATGACGAGGCAACCGCCAGCATTGTTTGTTTCTCGCACCGCGCGCGGTGTCTCACTGCCTGACGGCGGTCAGTAGACCACAGACGTGCGAGACGTACGGATGAATCTATGCTATTATTCACATCTGGGTTAGAGACACTTAAGCCTCTTCCGGTCGTTATACGCCAGAGTATGCTTGGAATCCGCCGTCAACAGGAACCGTAATCCCCGTCACGAACCCGGACATGCTCTCATCGGCTAACCATAGCAGTGTACCGAGCAGATCTTCTGGTTCGCCAAATCTCTTCATCGGCGTCTGGCTGATGATCTTCGTCGAGCGAGGTGTCAGCGAGCCGTCTTCTTTCGTTAACAGTGTGCGATTCTGCTCCGTCAGGAAGAACCCTGGCGCGATCGCATTCACGCGAATGCCGCTCTCTGCGAAGTGTACAGCAAGCCACTGCGTAATATTGTTCACGGCAGCCTTCGCTGCACTATACGCAAACACCTTCGTCATCGGTGCGAATGCGCTCATCGACGAGATATTGATGATCGTCGAGCCAGGTCGCTCCGTCATCTGCTTCGCGAACACTTGCGTCGGGATTAACGTGCCGAGGAGATTCAAGTCGAACACATTGCCTACACTCCCCATATCAAGATCGAAGAATGACTGTACAAGTGGGTTGTCTATGTCCTCTTTACGGAAGATTTCTTCCGTCGTACTCGCTTTCGGATGGTTGCCCCCTGCACCGTTGATCAGGATGTCGCATCCCCCGAATTGCTCATTCACGATCTGCTCTGCACGCTGTACATCTTCCACGTTCAAGACGTCGCATGCGATCGCGATTGCTTCGCCTCCGTTGTCCTTAATCGCTTGCGCGACTGCTTCCCCTTTAGACAGCGTCCGGTTCAAGATTACGACCTTAACTCCTTGACGGCCAAGCTCCTTCGCCATCGCTCCGCATAGGATTCCGCCACCGCCTGTGACGACTGCTGTCTTACCACGTAGCTGATCATGATTAGGTAACAATCTAATCCAACTCCTTCAGTGAGATGATATCTTGTAGTAAAGTGCCATATAACACATATTGTAACTCATATCTATCATGACACGCTAGATTCTAGTGAAAGTCTCATCACGTCATGTTCGACATCAACGCTTACGCTGCAATGAATCCCATATTCCCCATAAGTACATGATGCCAAGTGCACGGTCATACAGCCCATAACCAGGACGACACTGCTCGTCCCAGATCTGTCTGCCGTGATCCGGTCTCGCATAGCCGTCGAACTGCACATCATGCAGCGCTTCGACTACTCCGCATACATCCACCGATCCATCCGTCACACGGTGAGAAGTCTCGATAAAATCACCGTTCTCATACAGCATGATATTACGAATATGCACGAATGGGATGCGGTCCGCGAACTCTCGAATCATGCCGATCACATCTGCTTCCGGGTTCGCTGATAGCGAGCCTGTACATAGGGTGATACCATTCGAAGGACTGTCGACCATCTGTAGGATGCTGCGGATATCATCCGCCGTATTCACGATCCGTGGCAAGCCGAAGATCGAGTATGGCGGATCGTCCGGATGGATCGCCATCTTGATGCCATGCTGCTCGGCAGTTGGCACGATCGCCTGTAGAAAGTACCGCAGATTCTCCCTTAGCTGATCCTCCGTAATGTCTCGATAGGCATCGAACAGCTCTGTCAGACGCGCTAGACGCTCCGGCTCCCAGCCAGGCATCGTGAAGTCGGGATTCTCGTTAATCTTACCGATGAGCTCCTGCGGGTCGATCTCCATCACCTTCTGCTTCTCGTAGAACATCGCTGTCGAACCATCAGGTAGCGCCCTATGTAAGTCTGTGCGAACCCAGTCGAACACCGGCATGAAGTTATAGCAGATCGTTTTCGCTCCTACCTGCGCCAGATTCTTGATCGTCTGCTTATAATGCTCGATATATCGATCACGTGACGGCAGCCCAAGCTTAATATCGTCGTGAATATTCACACTCTCGACGACTTCGAGATGAAGGCCGTACTCATCCGCCTCCCGCTTCACCTTCATGATCTCATCGATCGGCCATACCTCACCCGCCGGGATGTGATGTAGCGCCCAGACGATCCCTTCTACCCCTGGGATCTGCTTGATCTGCTTCAGGCTGACCGTATCATTGCCGGTACCGAACCAGCGGAAAACCATCTTCATTTTACTTTCTCTCCCTTAACGATTCCGTCATATAACTTGTGCTTGCTATGAATCCTCACGATAAGCTGTACTTGATAGGATTAATCTAGTCCGTAATGAGGCTTCGCTTGCTAGGATCTAGTCGCATAAGTAAGCTGCGCTTGTATGATTGTACCTAGTCTGTAAAGTAAGCCGCTCTTGTATGATGGGACCTAGTCCGTTAAGTAAGCTGCTCTTGTATGATGGATCTAGTCCGTTAAGTAAGCTGCTCTTGTATGATGGACCTAGTCCCATAAATAAGCTGTTCTTGTATGATGGGACCTAGTCCGTAAAGTAAGTCGGGTACTTGCTCCTTAACGCCTCGATCTCATCATTGAGTCTGCCGAGATGATCGTAGAGTATGTGCTCTGTAGTCTCTTTGTCTTTTGCCTGAATGTAATGGAGTAGATCGGCATGCTCCGCTATGATCAAGCCCAGGTGCTCATTCTCCTTGAGAGATAGCAGCCGCGTTCGATTGATGTGCGCTCTTAATTGATCGATGATGCCTAGTAAAGTCTGGTTGCCGGATATCGTCATGACGAGTCGATGGAATTCTTCGTCCAGCTTGATCAATGCTTCGATGTCTTTCTTGTGTGCTGCTTCTTCTTGTTGCTGGAGAGCTTGTCTCAGGGGTACGTCATATGCTGCTGCGACCTCTTTACTCCACTGCTCTGCAGCTTCCCTGAAAGCACCACTCTCTAATAACTCTCGTATGAACCAAGATTCCTTCACTTTCGCTACCGAGATCAGGGACACTCTCGTTCCCCTCTGGGGCTGAACCTCGATCAGATGTTCGTTCGCTAGTAGCCGGAAAGCTTCTCGCACAGGGGTTCGACTTACGTTCAGACGATCTGCGATCTCATTCTCATAGATCGCCTGACCAGGCTCATACCGCATATATACGATATCATCTCGTAGCTGCTCATAGATCTGTTCACGAAGCGAGCTCCGTGTATGACTGGTCTTGACACCCTGATGCGGCATGATCTCGATCGCCCTCCCCTCCTTCGCGTATATTCACGCAAATATACAATCCAGTTATCCTTAGCTCCACCAACCTACCGAAACTCCATGAAGCGTCGTATTTCATCGATGTTAACTTCGATCCCTCGCAGTACTACTTCGACCGACGACCGATATTTACGCCATATCCACCCAACCTACCGACGACCGATCTTGACTCCTTAATTGCACACGACATGAGGTCATATATTCGCATACGAAATTCCCTTGTATACTTGTATACAAGTATACAAGGGTTTGATGGGCATGACAATATCACCTGTAACCCGCGATATCCCTAGACCCTTAATCAACGTCCGTTGAACGCACGTAGCATCCAGACATGCTTCTCAAGTGTAGTGTGGATAGCCAGCAGCGTGTCTGCCGTCGTCTCGTCCCTTGCTTCTTCCGCAGCTTCCATACCTGCTCTTAGCTCCTCGATGATCGTCACGAAATCTTCGGTCAGCTGATCGATCATCTCCGTGGCCGTCTCATCGCCTACCGCTTCACGAATACGGGATTCCTCCACATATTCGCGCATCGTTGCTAGGGGTCTGCCACCGATCGCGAGCAGTCGCTCAGCCAGCTCATCAACATGCAGCGCAGCTTCTTCGTAGAACTCCTGGAACTTCTCGTGTAGAGTGAAGAACTGCTCGCCTCTCACATACCAGTGATAATGATGCAATTTGACGTACAGTACGGACCAATTGGCGATTTGTCGGTTCAGATGCTGTTGAATGTTCATCATTCTTATCATCCTCCATATTCATAATATACTTCCCTTCATTACACCATGATCTGCCAACAACGTCCGTGAAGATTGTTACAGCGGGTGTGAAATTCATCACACTGTCACAAAACAAACTGGTATTGTGAATTATATCACAATCATGCAGGGCCCTCTGAACTATACTATAAATATAGAAACGATAGGAGGTGCCTTTAATGGCCATTAAGGAACCAGGTGTATCGAAACAAGTTAGCGGTCAAGAGCCTTGGCGGAGGTTTCATTTCGGTAAATGGATGAGCCACGTCGATGTGAACGATTTTATATCGCGAAATATAACCCCTTATCACGACGACGACTCCTTCCTAGAAGGACCGACTGAAGCAACTGTCGAGCTGTGGAAGATCATTCAAGAACTGACGAAGAAAGAACGTGACAATGGCGGTGTGCTCGATGTTGATGTGAATACCGTATCCACGATCACTTCTCACAAACCAGGCTATCTGGACCAAGACAAGGAACAGATCGTCGGTCTGCAAACTGACGAGCCGTTCAAACGCTCGATCCAGCCATTCGGTGGCATTCGCATGATGAAGGACGCTTGTGAAGCTTATGGCTTCGAGCTGCCTGAAGAGATGATCCGGATGTTCACCGACATCCGCAAGACGCACAACCAAGGTGTATTCGACGCTTACACCCCTGAGATGCGCGCTGCTCGTAAAGCGGGCATCATCACAGGCTTGCCGGATGCTTACGGTCGTGGTCGTATCATCGGTGACTACCGCAGAGTCGCGCTTTACGGGGTCGACCATCTGATCGAAGAGAAGAAACGGGACGGCGCCCAACTCGAAGTCGATGCGATGGTCGAAGATGTCATCCGCGATCGCGAAGAGATCTCCGAGCAGATCCGCGCGCTACAAGAACTGAAGCAGATGGCGGCATCATACGGATATGATATCTCGAAGCCAGCGGCAAATGCGAAGGAAGCATTCCAGTGGCTGTACTTTGCTTACCTCGCTGCGATCAAGGAACAGAATGGCGCTGCCATGAGCTTAGGGCGCGTATCGAGCTTCCTCGACATCTACGTCCAACGCGATCTAGATGAAGGGACGATCACGGAGAAGGAAGCACAAGAGCTTGTCGATCATTTCGTCATGAAGCTGCGGATCGTAAAGTTCCTGCGGACACCAGACTATAACGAACTGTTCAGCGGTGACCCGACATGGGTAACCGAATCGATCGGCGGCATGGGTCTCGACGGCAGAACGCGTGTAACGCGTAACTCGTTCCGATTCCTTCATACACTGTACAACCTCGGTCCAGCACCGGAGCCGAACTTAACCGTACTATGGTCCGAACAGCTTCCGGAAGCGTTCAAGAACTTCTGCGCGAAGGTATCTATCGAGACTAGTGCGATCCAATATGAGAATGATGACCTGATGCGTCCACACTACGGCGACGACTACGGCATCGCATGCTGTGTGTCGGCGATGCGTATCGGTAAGCAGATGCAGTTCTTCGGTGCAAGAGCCAATCTCGCGAAGGCTCTGCTCTATGCGATCAACGGTGGTGTTGATGAGAAGTCAGGTGTTCAGGTTGGTCCAGAGTCGCCTCGCATCACGTCTGAAGTACTCGACTTCGACGAAGTGATGCATCGTTATGATGGCACACTGGAATGGCTTGCTAAGCTGTATATTAATACACTGAACATCATTCACTACATGCATGACAAGTACTCCTATGAACGGATCGAGATGGCGTTGCATGACCGTGAGATCTTGCGAACGATGGCTTGCGGGATCGCTGGACTATCTGTCGTAGCGGACTCCTTAAGCGCGATCAAATATGCAAAGGTGTACCCGATCCGCAATGAACAAGGTATCGCCGTTGACTTCCGTATCGAAGGTGAATATCCGCAGTATGGTAACAATGACGATCGCGTCGACCAGATCGCCGTACAGCTCGTCGAAGCTTTCATGAACAAGCTGCGTAAGCACAAGACCTACCGCAACTCCTTGCCAACGATGTCGATCCTGACGATCACATCCAACGTCGTATACGGTAAGAAGACTGGCTCGACACCTGACGGACGTAAAGCCGGCGAAGCCTTCGCACCTGGTGCGAACCCGATGCATGGTCGCGACCACAAGGGTGCACTTGCTTCCTTGAACTCCGTCGCTAAGCTGCCGTATGAGGATAGCTTAGACGGTATCTCGAACACGTTCTCGATCGTGCCGAAAGCGCTTGGACGCGAGTCTGAAGACCGTATCAGCAACTTGAGTGCAATGCTTGACGGATATATGTCGCAGAAGGCGCATCACCTGAACGTCAACGTGTTCAATCGCGATCAGCTGCTCGATGCGATGGAACATCCGGAGCAGTATCCACAGCTGACGATTCGCGTATCCGGCTACGCCGTCAACTTCATCAAGCTGACACGTGAACAGCAGCTCGAAGTGCTGAATCGTACGTTCCACGAGAAGATGTAACGTCGCTTCGATACGAGTAGCTGAATCTTGTAGTGCATAATCTTGGGGGACGGAAAAAGATCAAGCTCGTACTTGTTCGAATTCCGTCCCCCTCTTGTTTACTCTAGGGTATAAGGCGTGAAGTTGAAGGTATGCAAATTCAACAAACCCAAGCCCCCAAACCTTAGCCAGATCCCTAGGGTATAAGGTGCGTAGTTGAAGGTATGCATTTTAGTTTCAAGGAAACACATAGATGGCATATAGAAGTGAGGATTTTCGGATATTAATAGAGAAGAGAGGGAACCTCATGACGACTAGGATAGGAAGGATTCACTCGATCGAAACATTCGGTACCGTAGACGGCCCAGGCATCCGCTTCGTTCTATTCATGCAAGGCTGTCCTCTGAGATGTCGTTACTGCCATAATCCAGACACGTGGAATATCGGAGATGGTCGGGAAGTAACTGTCGAAGAGATCCTGACCGAGATCGAGCCATATATCCCTTACTATAAGCGCTCGGGAGGCGGACTCACCGTATCTGGTGGCGAACCAACATTACAAGCTCCATTCGTAACTGAGCTGTTCCGCGAGGTCAAAGAGCGTTGGAACTTGCATACAGCACTGGACAGCTCCGGGTTCTGCGAATCGTCACGCACTGAAGAGCTGATGAGATATACCGACCTTGTGTTGCTCGATCTCAAAGAGATGGACTCCAGTCGACATCAATCACTGACATCGCAATCGAATGACCGTATTCATCGATTTGCCCGCTATCTGTCTGAGATTGATAAAGATGTATGGGTGCGGTTCGTGCTCGTTCCGGGACTAACAGACAGCACCGATAACTTGACGCGACTCGGAGCATTCGTTGAGCAGATGGCGAATATCAAGAAGCTTGAGATCCTGCCTTATCATCGCATGGGGATGTATAAGTGGGAGAAGCTAGGTCTAGAATACACTTTACAAGATGTGCCCGAAGGCACGCAGGATGATGTAGATCGTGCGCAGCATTGGATCGAAGAAGGCCGTAAGCAAGTGCGCATCGAGGCTGTATGATCGCGATGCGAGCGAGCTGATGGCCTAGCGCACGGAAGTGATCCGCTCTCTGAACGGGATTTTTCCCGTTCATTTGCGCGTTCCGGGCGCAGATCGGTCGTCTGGACGGGAATTTTCCCGTTCATTTTCGCGTTCCGAGCGCCGATCCGCCTTCTCATATGATATAATCCCATCGGAGTGCATGCCAGACGTTATTGATCATATTTCTGATCAGCAGAGTTAGATTCACAGTTCAGCTTCAACATGAACTTCACCTTTCGCTCGCCACATCGGGTAGGAGGCTGAACACTACTGTCTCTTGGTGCTCTGTCACGAGTTGCCAACCCACCAACCGACTATCCTATGAAGTGTACGAGGTATTCACAATGAACGATCACCTTAAACCCATACCTGATCATCTGATCCCAGGCTTACAACTGCTGTTCGTCGGTTATAATCCGAGCATTCGCTCAGCTGAGACGGGACACCACTATGCCAATCCCAATAACCGCTTCTGGAGGATTATTCACGAAGCAGGTATCACTTCCCGCCGCTATTCACCTGATGAAGATCAAGATCTTCTACAGCTTGGGATCGGATTCACGAATATCGTCGCTAGACCGACGAAGACTGCTGCGGAGATCACTAGAGAAGAATATCGACAAGGAGCAGTTAACCTTCGCGATAAGATCACAGAGTATCGACCGAGTGTCGTCTGTTATGTAGGCAAAGGTGTCTATGAGCAATTAACCAAACCTAAAAATCGCCAGATCATGTGGGGAGAACAGGATGAGCCTCTCATCGAAGGTGTCATCGACTTCGTCGCGCCATCATCGAGTGGATTAGTACGTATGCCCTTACAGGAGATTACGGCCATCTACGCAGAATTAAACAAGCTCATCTCTAGTCCCATAAATGAATAAGCAAGAATTCTTGAGATCCATGGTAATAGTAGTTCAACTGGATCTGGCATATGCTGGTTCAATTCTATGGAACAATAGTATGAATCGAGTAGATTAACGCGAATAGAGGCGGATGTCTTGCTGGATACGGTGATCTTGATTGCATCTCAAGTCTCTCACACTTCCTCAAATTCGCCGGAGCGACATGCCAAGCTCCCACATCGCATCCTGTCGACCTTCTTGCGATTATAGTGATCCCACCTATCCTCTCGCTCGCACATCTACTCCACTTTAATTCGCCGGACTCGTCTCGCGCATCGCATCCAGCCACTTCTTAAGTTGATCCACTCGCTTCTGATCCTCCTCCAAGATCTGATCGATCAGCTGCTTACTTTTCTCGTCAAGATCTCCAGCCACCATCTCATGTGACATATGGATCCCATATTTATTCTCTCCGACATACGCATCGTGTAGGATATCGATCGTTCGTTCCGGATGACCCTGAAACTTATCCATCCATAGCCTTATCTCGCCTAGGATGCCGACACCGTCCACTGGTTCTCCACCTAATTCACGTATGCGCTCAACAACCTTCTTCGACTCCAGCTTCGCATTTTTCTGGAACTTTTGTAACATCTCCTTTAACTGCGAATTCTTGCAGTGGAGGATTAATTGCTCATACTGATGAAGTCCCATATACCGTCCTCGCAAGAACCGATTAAGCTCACCGATGACTTTCTCTTTCTGCTGACCCATGATCGTCCCTCCTTTCAGTAGACCTTATTCAACACATTCCTAGTATGTCCCGATCTCATCACGTGCATATCGTTCCCACTTGTGCCGAGTCTAGCCATTAAGTGGCATGGTAAGCTGTCCCCCAACCGCTGTCTCCCAACCGCTATCCGCCAACAGCCGGATCTAACAGTCGCACCATTCGTCTGACGAATAACGTACTAGAGCCGGCAATGATCATAGACCAGAACCGGCTCTCTAGGCCGTACATTAACATATTAAGGCTTATTTCTTAGTTACGACGAGCTTGCGAATGACGATCAACGCTCCCGCCGCAGCTGCAGCGATCGCAGCTACCCACGGCCATACGTTCGATCCACTCGTCGACCCGCCCTCGGCTGGTGCCGAGACGAGCTGAGCTTCTGCAGCCTTATCACTGTCCGCCGCTGTTGCTTCACCTGATTCTTCTCCGTCTACTGGTGCGGAGATCGGTTCTACATCGACTGACACGTCTCCTTCGATCGGTTCCACTAGGATATCCCCTTCATCACTCACAGGCATATCGAGGTCTATCCCGTCTGGTTCGATCGAGGTGATCGCTGCTTCCCCTTCACCGGGCTCTGGGCCACCTACGACGAGGATCGAGACGGCGGACTGATCATCCGAGCCTACAGGTGAGGAACCCGCACCATCTGCAGGAGCGATGTACGTAACCGCTTGTATGCCTTCCACGACGACGACATGATCATCACCGAACTGCGCATACAGCTCATCCGCGAAACGATCTTCATACGGCGCGATCCCGATCTCGATCACACCGTCCGTAGGACCAGTATGCGTAACTGTAAAGCCTAACTCACTGTACTTCTCTAATCCACCATTTTCAAAAATATACGCATCTACTTCTCGATGTTTCTCCACCAAGCTCGGATCCTCCACAAACTGACCCTGTCCAACATATGCAGCAGACACTCCTCTGCCTTCACCAGCTACTGCACGAACGGCTAGATCCGTAGCTGGCTCAGCTGCTAACACAGACCCCGCACTAATTAAGGTGAAGCATGTTCCAGCCCATACACAAGTCGTTATTTTCGCTTTTAGATTTAGTCTCTTGTTCATGATAGTACCCTCCAGGTATGTTGTGTTATTCGAAATTCCTAACAGATCGTGCGATCCGAATGATCTCTTCACGATCGAACGGTCCATCCAGAATTAACTCGATATCCCCTACCGTCCAACTGAGCTGCAGTTCTCCGTCCACTCGCGCAAGATATCCTGTCGCCTCATGTAGCTCCACAATCTCCATAGTCACACCGATCTCCGAAGTTGTATCCTGCCCCTCTAACGTGAACGAGGTTCTTCGCTCCGAGAGAATCATGTCGCCATATTCCGATGTATAATAGAGATCGATCCGCTGAACAGCATGCGCGTGTATTCCAGTTGCCGGTAACGTTTCTTCTACTAGAGGCTCACGTTGCTCTACACCACTATCCGAGGCCATCGTCTCCACCATGATCCGCTGCAGCTCATAGCCTGCTGGCACATAACTCGGGATGAGTAGATCCTCCCCGAACAACTCACGAGCCTCGTCCAGATTATCTAGCTCTATCAGCGTTGTGTTCAGTATCGTCGCATCATTGTGGCCCGAGTCTTCTGCCTCGCCCATCTGCTGACCATTAGCATCTCCAGCGGACGAGCTTGCTCCATCACCTGCGAGCGGATGATCAGCGTCTATCATTCCTGTCCCTATATCGGTATCACCATGTGAACCAGATGTTGCTCCTTCTTGTAATCCATCACCGTGTCCATCCACGATCACCTCATCTAGCTCGGTGCCATCCAGCACTTCTTGGTCCGGTTGATCCTTTGTGGTAAAGATCCCTACTTCAGTCCCGTTACTTGCTTCCTCGCCTCCAAGCTCTAGCACGTCATTGTTCACTACTTCCGAGACCAGCTTGCTACCTTTATCTGATTCATCGAACAAACCAGCGTACGAGAATGCGGCTGCTATGATCAGAGATGCGGCGATCGCGACACCATACATCCTGTAACTGAGCTTTCGTCGTGATCGTCTATCGGGACGGCCGAGTGACGAATGGTCCATCGAGTCTCGAGTGTTACCACCGTCCAATGAACGACCCTCTACGTCCGCCGCACTACCACCGTCCACCGATCGACCCTCTGCCTTATCCTCCAACGCGATCTTCTCTCTCACTCGTGCCTTTAACCGTTCATCGAAGCGTAGATCCTCGAACAGGATGTCGTCCGCCTCTTCCTTAAACCTCTTACCCCATCTATGCTCATTCATCCGTGGTATCCCTCCTCTAGCAGGTAGTCACCCAGCAGCTCTCGAGCTCTGTGCAGCCTCGTTCGAACTGTACCTTCGGGAGAGTTCGTCATATGCGAGATTTCCTTCGTAGATAGCTCCAGATAGTAATACAAGTACAACACCTCATGATACTGCGTAGGAAGCATCTTCACGTACCTGAGGATCGTCGTACGATTCAGACGACGCATCGTCTCCTCCTCTGCACTCGGCTGTCCCGCTTGCTTCAGTAGCGTAGGATCAACCGGCTCTTCACGGTTCGACTTCAGCCCTAGCTTATCTCTACATAAGTTGATCGTGATCGTCATAAGCCATGTCTTCACACTGCTCTCACCGCGGAACGTCGACCACTTGCGATAGACGCGCAGGAATACTTCCTGGCTCACATCTTCTGCGAGGTGTCTGTCTCCGAGATAGAAATACGCAGTCCGCAGCACATCATCACCATAGTCTGTCATCAGCTCTTCAAGTGCAGAGGAAGGTTCATCAGGATAGCTTCTTATGATCTTGTGGCCGGCCAGCCCCACTGTTGACCACCTCCAACCTATTAGACGGAGGAAGTTGCGATTACGCTACATGAGTTTTGAAGATTATCGATGGTAATATGAGGAGAGATGAATAAGGAGATGATAAGGGGATAGATAAAAGACGAAACCTGCGACCGATCATATAGAAAAAGACTGCGAGCAACTAAGCCCACAGCCTCTTCCTATCTTCATGTGTTCTATAGGAATATCGGTTGTCGTTCGATATACTTCGTCGAGATGAGAGACAGTAGTAACCGGATCAGAGCTGGGTCCCGTACAAACTCGGCCTGATATTCCTCCAGCAGCCGTTCCAGAGATCCATCACTTAATGCTTTCACGATCATGCCGATATCAAGCATCGGTTCTTCGAGTTCACCAGCGTTCTCTATCAAGAATGCCGCAACCTGCCATGCCGTAAGCACGTTCAGCTCCTGCATCCAGTGTGCGTGTGTACCGCTCGTGAAGCGAACAGCGTTCGGCTCGACCGAGATCGAGATCGTATCGCTAGGCGTAATCTCAGCATCCAGCTCCAGGATGACCGTACGGCCATCTTCCCCATAGCTGACATGGTCGATGCCGACCACTCGCAGTTCACCATCAGCCTCTACACTCACTGTGAAATGCTCCGCTAGTAATGGTGCTAACTCATCATCAGCAACCAGTCCTAGCTCTGAGCCGAAGCGGATGACCAGCTCCTCGCGGAGTGCATCGTAGTATGGCAGGATCGCATACGGTGCCCACTCTACTTCGTATGCTCCGATATCTCGTGCTAGACCTTGAGATCGGTCGATCATCCTCGCGTCGAGTGTTGGATTGAACACTTGTAGCAGCTCATCCTTGATCAGTCCCAGCGTCCCCTCCTCGAGTGGCAGAGTCGACTCGATCGCATCCCATCCGATCGCTACTGCCATATCTAATGCCTGGCTACCAGGTAACAGCGCATGCGTCGGTGCATGGCCACCGTTATCTGCTAGTGGCCCTACCAGTGGATCCTGATCGGTGATCAATGTCTGGTGGATCGATGCCTCCCCGCACCCATCCCTTACGATGTTCGTGCCGAGCAACGCGATCGGACCTTCACATACTGTGTACTCATCAGATCCGTAGATGATGGAGTTCGCGACGATCACCGTTCTTTGGAATTCTGGTACTGATCCTTCGCCTTCACCGGGGGGGATCTCCATAAATGGCTCGATAAACAAACCACTTCCGGCAAGCGTCGGTACATGACCTTCCTCGCCTTCTCCATGGGTGATCTCTTCCAGCCCTTCACCCGTCAACAGATTATCTACGATCGTCGTGTGGCTGATCATGAGTCCGACGTAACCATATATGCCACCGCCCATCATCCCAGCTTGGTTACCAGAGACTGTCGAGTTCTTGATGATGCCTGTGTTGAACATGAAGGCTCCGCCGCCGATCATGTCTGCTTCATTCCCATGGAAGGTCGTATTCACGATCTTGTTGGGGAATATATCTGATTCATCTACATAACAGGAATAGTAGTCGTCACATCGAGCAGCGAACAACCCTCCACCTATATGCCCAGCATTTTCATAGACCTCGCTATTCTCAAGTAGGAAAGATCCATTCGTATAGATTCCGCCGCCATACATCGATTGATTACCATGGATCTTACTCTTATCGATGCTCAGATGACCGGCGTTATAGATCCCGCCGCCTTCTGAATAGTACAGGAAATCTGATGATACGACCGTTTGATTGTTCGAGATGATTGTCGAACGAATCGTCATCTGGCCATACTTATCGTTATAGATCGCTCCGCCTTGATATATTCCGAATTCCTCTGACAATACTTGATCGTCTCCTACGACGTTACCAATGAACTGACTGTTCACGATCGTTGCTTCTCCATCGTTGAAGATCGCACCGCCACTTGCTATAGGATCGATCAATCTGACAGGGGTTGCTTTGTTATTCTCGAAGGTGATATTCACTAGGCTCATCGAACGATTATTGTGGATCGCTCCGCCTAGCCGCGACTGATTCCCACGAAAGACGACATCAGTCAGCTCAAGCTCACCCCCGTTAAAGATTCCTCCGCCATTGCCAGTTGCTACGTTGTTCTCGAACAACGTCTGCCGAGCGATCAGGCGTGCAGCATCGCCTACATAGATGGTGCCTATATAACTCTCATTATCGCGAATCACGACGTCAGTGAGCGCCAGTTCTCCTGATGATATCGAGATGACACTTGATTGGTAAGATGCATCATTGTCTGCAACCACGACATCCGTCATCGTATACGAACCTTCTACTAGGTAACCAGCATGTAAGTCTATGACCGCATCTCCGCTCACACCGCCTGTCAGTGTCACGCCCGATAGATGGAACTCATTAGTCAAAACTTCGAGGATTCGATCTCCGACACCCGATGCATCGATGATCGTCTCAGCAGATCCTGCGCCGATGATCGTAAGCGGATAACTGATGTCGAGATCTCCCCATTCAGCGTCAGGTGCTTGCTCATTCTCACCCAGAACTTTCTTCAGCTCATACACGCCTGGTCCGAGGATGATCGTATCATGCGAGTTCGACTTATTCGCTTGGATGATCGCCGCTCTTAATGAACAATCTCCGCCTTCATCCGTACAACCAACCACTGTATCTGATGTCGTATTCACGACAAACTGTACCGGTGGTTGCGGTCGTTCGATCACAACGAGGTAAGAATGCGCAACGTTGTCATTCGCAACCGACGCTGTCACGACGATCGGGACGATCGTCTCTCCGTAATCCAGCTGGATCTCGACCGGAGCTTGCTCACCCGATACCTCTCCGGCGATCGTGACTGTCGAGTTTCTATCATATAACACAGGAGTGAGCATGACCGATTCCGTATCCGTGCTTACTCGCAACACATATTCATCATGTCTATGTGTGAATGCAGGTGATAACTTACCGGTACTGATGATCAGATCCTTCAGATCCTCTGGATAGCCGCTCAGGCTCTCATCTCTCATATCCTCGCTTAGATAGTAAGGGAATATCGTAACGGCACCGAGCATATCCTGAGGACCAGCTTCACCCCAGTAATTTAATGAGGCTCTCACATCTGTCTGTGCGTCGTTCGAGAGCACATAAGCCGCATCATTACCTATTATCTTGCTATACTCTATAGTAACGGTCTTCGGGTAATCCATATTCTCTACGGCGATCGCTGCGCCATCTTCGGACAGCGTGATATTATTCAGGATATCGCTAAAGTAGACGCCCAAGTATCCATTCTCGTTATAGATCGCTCCACCAGTTTCCGTTGATGTGTTGCTATGAATACTCGAATCCTCCACCCACATATCTTCATAAGTGGCGATCCCACCGCCGTGTATACTTGCTTCGTTATTCATCACCGTAACACCGAATAACTCCGCTCTTCCTGTGTTATATAGGCCACCACCTGAACCGACCGTCGAGTTCCCACTGATCGTTACTCTCTGCATGGTGAGGTGGCCTTCATTCACAACTGCTCCACCGATCCATTCCAAGGAAGTTCTCTCACCCTCATAGGATGAGTGATTGTCTGTGATGATCGCATCATGAATATTCACATAAGGAGTATACTTCAGCTCATAACAGCCTTCTTGGCAGTTACCAGGATACTCGTCGAGATAGCCACTCACATAGATCGCAGATCCGCCGTATCCGTCATGTGCGTAGCCTCCCGTAACAGTGACTTCAAACAGCTCAAAATCGCTCCAGATATCGAATACACGATCGATACCACCGCCATCGATCGTCGTCTTGGCCAGACCCGCCCCTTGGATCTTGACAGGATAGCTCACATCAAGATCACCAGTTGCCGCCTCATCTTCATCGATTCCTGGAATGTCTAGCGTGTACCGTCCTTCTGACAGCACGATCACATCTTCTGCATCGGTCGCGTTCGCTTCCATGATCGCGGCACGCAGTGTACATGCGCCATTGCCGGCCTCACACACACCGTCTCCTACATCGATGTCGATCCCATCTGCGAAGCTATTCACGATGAAAGGCCCTGTCGGCTTATGTACCGAGATCCAGTATTGTTCTGATGGACCCAACTCACTAGTAACAGTGATCGTGATGAGATTGTCACCAGGCTTTAGCTCAACTATGTAAGCTCCCGCATCACCCTCAACCTCGATGCCATTCGCCGTAACCTCTAGTGTAGAAGTCCAGTCGAACAGCTCAGGGATTAGCGTGATCGTGTTGCTTCCCGCATGGACTGGTACAGAATATTCCTTTATATCATAAGAGAAATCCCAGCCCTCTGGATCCACGAGATCGCCCTGAACGCTCAGTTTGCTAAGCGCATCGGAAGGACCCTGGCGCGACATCGTCTGATCGGTATACCATGGCGCGACGTTAACTTCACCGTAGACTGCCCTAACCGTAGTCGATGGATCGCTTACTTGACCCCAGTAGTTCTTGGTCGCATCGATCGAGTTATCTAGTTCATGATGGATGTTAGACGCTTCGCTATCTTGAGCAGAATTGAACCCGACATGATTCATTCTCATCTCGATAGATTGCATCGCTTGATAAGAATTATAGCCTTCGCGCTTCGTCGCGAGGAAGCCGCCTACACCACCTGCGAAGTTCCCTTCGATCGTAGAATCCTCTATCACCAAATATCCTGTACCGTTGTACATCATATCTGCGAAGATCGCGCCACCGTCACCTGTAGCACGATTGCCCCGGAAGATTGACTCCTCGATGTTCGCACCACTTTCGGCCGATATTTTCAGTCCGCCTCCACTATATAAAAGTGCTTCATTATCTTCTACATACGAATGATGTAAGTTTAGATCGGCGTAGTTGAAGAGATAGATCCCGCCAGCCGCATTCGCACGATTATCCCTTATCTTACTATCCCAGATCGCTGCGGAGGACTGTTCGGTGATCGCGATCCCGCCACCGTTATCTCTCGCGATATTACCGTATATCTCTGAAGTTTCTATCACAAGGTTATTGAGATTCCCCGTATGATAGATCCCGCCGCCCGAACCAACAGTAGTCTCTGAGTTGTTGTAACCATTCTCATAGATTCTACTATCCCATATACTCAATGTGCCGATATTATAGATGCCGCCGCCATGATATTGAGCATTGTTATGCATGACGTTAACATGTCGAAGCTCAAGCGATCCTGCATTATGGATCCCACCACCATCTCCATTTGCGCCGTACCCCATCACATGTTCGCTGCTGGTTGCCATACCGCCTGTGATCGATAGATTCGCCAGCTTCACGCTTTTACCCGGATCAATCTGAAATACACGAGAGATCGAGCTTCCAACCTCAGGTCCGATCACGGTGACATCAGCACCGGCCCCAACGATCGTCAGATCATCCATGATATTGAAGTCTGTATTCGTCTGGTCGTTGATCGTGATATCCTTACCATCTGGCCCTCCCCCTGCGAGCATACGCTGGGGTTCGGTAATCTCATATCTACCTGCGGGCACATAGATCGTCTGTTTACCATAGAGCGCATTCGCTTCCATGATCGCCGCTCGTAGCGAACATTCACCGGTTCCGTCTTCACATATGCCATTACCCGGGGACAGATCAGCCGTATCCTTCACACTCGTGACGTAGAAGTCGTACTCATCTCGGCTGATCATCAGCTTGTTCGTCGTTAGACTAACACCGTTCGCGAGCTCAGAACCGTCGATCCTAATCTGAAAGTCCGGATAGTCCTGATCGATCGGAGCCCCGAACGATACATACACCTGGACTTGCGTGCTATCTGAATAGACCGCCTCCGTAACGGATAGTCCATCAGGCCCGTTCAACAGCTCAAATGAAGATACTTCTAATTCAGAATCTAGGAATGTATCTCCAAGGACAACAATATCCAGTCTAGCACTGTCTATAGCCCCACTAAGAGGTTCCTCTGAGGATAAGAGTGCCTGTGGTGGTATGAATCCCTGAGCGGCTACACTCCGCACCAACGGAGATGGTCCTAAGGCTCCTACTGGTAGCAGAAGCGATAATATGATCATCACCGAGGTTATCACTGATGTCATTCTTCTAACATAACGCTTGGAAAACATATTGTGAATTTCTCCTCCCTGAAACAATTGACCGAAGTCACACTTGCTTTCATTATACTAGATTAACGAGTAATAGAAAGAAAAAATTACTAATATGTCGAAAAAAATAAATGCAACCGTATTGGGAACAGATAAACACCTCAATCTGTGATCTCTATCAGGGTTTCAGCGATCAATTCCTCTCGGCTAATTCGCTCATGAGCTTGCAATCCGACTATAACCTCGACCATGATCTTATACCGCCCAGCAGGAACCAGTGATCCTTCTCGATCTTCTCGATTCCACTCTTCCTCAAACGCTATTTCCTCACCCTTCTCTAGTTCGTATTCGATCAGTGCCATCGTGAATGCTTTGTCATCTGACCATCTAAAAACCTCCTCACCAACCTCATCCAGAACCCAGAGGTCATACCTTTGTCCAGAACCGTGCACGACCTCCAATTCCTCTCCAGATATATTCTTAAGAGAGAACCTTATCTTGAATCTGCCGTCCACGTATATCGCATCTACTGTTGTATTGAATAACCCTGTTAGCGGCTGTTGTTTCTGCAACCCTTCCTTCTCAAGACCCCGCACGATCTGCATCCTATGGGCCGACTGAGGTTGACGCTCGCCACCCGACTCATCTTCGATGATTTGCATCCTGTCGACCACTGGGAGCAGTCGTTCACCATTCCATCCTTCCTCGACGATCTGCATCCTGTCGACCACTTGGGGCAGTCGTTCATCGCTGAACCCTTCTTCGACGATCTGCATCCTGTCGACCACTTGGGGCAGTCGTTCACCATTCCATCCTTCCTCGACGATCTGCATCCTGTCGACCACTTGGGGCAATCGTTCATCGCTGGACCCTTCTTCGACGATCTCCGTTTCCGGACCCAGCTTCCTCTGATCTTCACGCACTGACTCATCGGATGCAGTCTGTAAGACATGACCTCTCTCATTAGCTATCGGACGTACTTCGTCATAAAGGGATTGTGGAGTAATATCCGCGCCAACACCCGATACGAGAGAGACTACTCCAATTCCTACAATCGCTGTCGCACCGATCATAGCCATAGCCTCTCTAACTCCAACACTAGCTGATACTAACCTTCGCCAAATTGATCTTATGTGTTGTTTCATTCTTTATGCACCCTACCTTAATATATATGATGATCTCGAACGCCCCGACTGTCATCAGGTACTGGAGAGCTGATCTCCGCCGTCGGTGGTGATCGAGGATCTCGATCTATATACTAAACGGGGTATGTAAGTATATGGTTGCTGAAAAGGTCATGTGAATATCCCTTCGCTCAGTTATAACCGCAGATATCATCCTCCTACGATCGGAATCCTAGTATCTGCTGGCCAACATCTGCCCGACTCAATGGGATAATGACCGTAGGGAGATGGCGCCGACATCTGCCTGACTCAGTGGGATAATCCCCGTAGGGAGGCGGTGCAGGCATCTGCCTGACTCAATGGGATAATCCCCGTAGGAAAGTGGTGCAGGCATCTGCCTGACTCAATGGGATAATCCCCGTAGGAAAGTGGTGCAGCATCTGCCTGACTCAGGGGGATAATCCTCGTAGGGAGGCGCTGCAGGCATCTGCCTGACTCAATGGGATAATCCCCGTAGGGAGGCGCTGCAGGCATCTGCCTGACTCAATGGGATAATCCCCGTAGGGAGGCGGTGCAGGCATCTGCCTGACTCAGTGGGATAATCCCCGTAGGGCGATGGTGCCTATAGAAACAAACTGGCTGCCGATCATTGCGATCAACAGCCAGCTCTTCTAAGTAAGCCCAGCATCATCTATACGCTGAACTTTAACCCTCACATCACAGCATATTCATTCAATTCACGGTTCAGTTAAGACCTAGCAGCTTATACAAGATCGATGCTGCTGCTGCGCGAGTCGTCAGTCCCTGCGGATCGAAGCTGCCGTCGCCGACGCCATCGATCAATCCTGCACGTTGAAGCTCACGCACTGCTTGTAGCGCATAGGCACTGATCTGATCCTCGTCCGTAAAACCGATAACAAGGTCTTGCTCGATCGCCACACCTGCTGCAATCGCAGCTCGATGGGTCAGAACCGCCATATCTTCGCGTGTAATCTTATCTGCAATACCGAATCTACCGTCGCCCTTACCTTGCGTGATCCCGAGAGCTTCAGCCGATACGACTGCATCATAGTACCACGTACCTGGCACAACATCTGAGAAGGAGCTACTACCGCCGCTCTCTACAAGATCCAGCGCGTTCATGAGCATCTGCAAGAACTCAGCTCGGGTGATATCACGGTTCGGTGCGAATAGTCCGTCGCCTACTCCATGAACGACATCACGGGCAGCCATCGCTTCTACAACTTCTTTAGCCCAGGCAGCTTGGTTCGTATCGTTGAACGTAACCGGTGCATATGCTCCAGCATAAACACTGAAGTGACGAGGGCTGAACCAGATCTTACCCTGTCCTGCATCGTACTTCGCGTTACGCACGACGATCAGTTCACCATCCTCATCCACATAGTAGACGATGATATGGTGTGGATTCTCACCCGGTTGCAATGTGTAATCCATGCCTACTCTAACTGCATGTTGACCACGGAATCGCTCTACAGGTTCACCATCTACGTGAAGACTGAACGAGTAGACTGGGAATCCTCTTACGATGGTACTCACCGACGAAGGAAGAGTATTCGGGTCGACTGTCTCTATCGATACCGTCAGCGTCTGCGACTCACTCGTTATCACGCCATTCGGCAGATTCACTGCGACTGATACAAGCGCGCCTCCAACGTTCACATCGATATGCTGCACACCAGAGCTAGGTGCGACTACTGATTGAAGTGGTAGCTGGATCGTCGCGGCATTAAGCCCGCCTTCTGCACCGCCTACTGCGATCTGAAGCACACCGTTCTCGACACCTTCCAGCGCAGCTTGCACGGTATCTTCGTCGATCACGATCGGCGTGTCTCCTGCCTTATCTCCGTCGACCGTTAGTTCGATGCTACCGTTATCCGTAACGATATCGATACCATCTTCTGTCTCATCGTCGCCAACATTACCGCTACCTGAATCTCCATCACCTGGGGATCCTGTGCCTGGATCGTTGCCTCCGTTGTCCGGTTCACCGTCACCTGGCTCACCATCGCCCGGCTCACCGTCACCCGGTTCACCATCGCCCGGCTCACCGTCACCCGGCTCACCGTCACCCGGCTCACCATCACCTGGCTCACCATCGCCCGGCTCTCCATCGCCTGGTTCACCATCGCCTGGTTCACCATCGCCCGGCTCACCGTCACCCGGCTCACCGTCGCCTGGCTCACCGTCGCCCGGCTCACCATCGCCTGGCTCACCGTCGCCCGGCTCACCGTCACCCGGCTCTCCATCGCCTGGTTCACCGTCGCCTGGCTCACCGTCGCCCGGCTCACCATCGCCTGGCTCACCGTCGCCCGGCTCACCATCGCCTGGCTCACCGTCGCCCGGCTCACCGTCACCCGGCTCACCATCGCCCGGCTCTGCCACTACCTCTGACAATGTCAGGATGCCGAAGTTCGATGTGTTCGACCACGATACCCCAGTGTAGTCACTCCAGATCGCGACCGAATCACGTGTACCATCGCCGTCAGCGTCATCGTTCACTTGCACATCGAATCCTAGCACTGCGTCATCCTTAGCCACGTCTGGATCGAACTTGATCGCAGCTTCGATGATATATCCATCGTCTGTCACCCGCGCTACCGTCGTGAAGTTATCTGCCGATGCGCGTCCGTTATACGTCTGTACGTTGTTAAAGTTCACTCTATACTGGCCATCATCGCTCTGATAACTCGTCGTCCGCCCGAAGTTCTGATCGAGGAAGATCTCGACCGAATCTTGTTCGTGCGCATTCGTTGCCGAGTCACTCAGCAGCGGGTCTGTCACTTCTGCCAATACATATAAGTAGTCCTCGTCCCACAGCACTCTCACATCAGCAGTTGCACCGCTGTTACCTTCAACCCATACATCCGTGTACGCAGTCTCAGCACCTGTCCATAGCTCATCGATGTCTCCATCGATCTCCGGCGTACCCATCTTCGCCGTATAGATCTTCGTCTTCAACCCGAGTAGCTTCAAGATCCCTAGATTATCTGGGTTCTCTTCTTGCGAGTGCCAGTAATCATTCCATGAGACCGGATTAGCTAGCGCATCGTCCGTCACTCGAATATCGAAGCGCAGCTGTTGATCAACAGTCAGACCTTCAACTGGGATCTTTCCTTCGAACAGATAACCACTATCAATCTCCGAGAGCGCATAGTCGATACCTTCAACAGCACCAGCATCCTCACGCTTGATCGTGAACTGCTGGTCTGCTACGAACAGATCGATCTGATCATACACACTCGAAGTGACATCCTTAACCTCCGCCATCACGTAGAGATTATCTTCATCCCACAGTGCGCGGAAGGAAGCATGCCCTGTCACTTCATCGGAATTCACCGCGATATTGCTCGCCAGATCCCAAGCCAGTTCACGCTCACCATCGATCTCCAGCGATCCCTGGGTCACTTCGACCGTCTTCAACTCGACAGGCAGCTTACTCGGATCAACGATCGCCCAGTATGCGTCCTTCGCTTGCATCCGATGATCGAATACGAACGGCGGGTTCTTTCGTCCGCTCTGATGCAGCCACGAATAGTCATCTGCTACACCCCACCAGACGAGCTGGCTGATGTAGTCCTTGCCTTCGGCATGCGCACTATCTTCCAGCTTCTTAAGCGCGTCGAACAGATCTCTATAACGGTACGCCTGCTCGAGGTAACGCTCTGCTGGAACGTCATCGAACTCTGGGAATGCTTCCGCATCGCTCGCATAGATGCCGACATCTAGCTCGGTGATCTGGTTATCCAGCCCGAGCTCGCCGAACATCCGGATCGATTCGATGACTTCTTCTATCGGCGGGTAGATCAGACCGATATGCGTCTGATGTCCGACCCCGTCGATCGGCACTCCATCATCCAGCCACTCCTGCACTTTCGCATAGAGTGTGTCGCGCTTCACTGGCATGTGAGTGTTGTAATCGTTGATGTATAGCTTCCCGTCTGGATCATACTTTCGTACGATGTGGAACGCTTCACGGATGAACGTATCATCACCGAATATCTGCCACCACGGGCTATTCGTCCGCATGCCACCGCCATCGGAGATGACTTCGTTCACGACATCCCATGAATCGATCTGATCCCCGTATCTGTCCGTGATCGCCTTGATATGAGCATCCAGTCGATCGATGAGAAGCTGCTTGTTCGCTTCCCGCTTCTCGAGGTCCGTCTCGGCAGCCATTGACTTCCCCTCGGAATCCTGGAACATCCAATTCGCGGTCTGTGCATGCCACAGCCCTGTATGGAAGCGCACCTTGAACCCATTCTCTTTCGCGAATGCGAAGAGCTGATCGGCCGCCGTCCAGTTGAACACACCTTCCTGTGGCTGGATGCTGCCTGGCTTCATCGAGTTCTCCGCGACGATGATGTTATAGTGTTTGTTCAGCAGCTCGACACGAGGTCCGTTCAGGAGGTATGGCTCCACCGCCGCCCCGATATCGAAGTAATCCGCGAACACATCCTTAAGCGATGGGATATCATGCTGGATGCGAATCGGCGGTGCATGTCTCAGGTGGAAATCATCCAGATAGAGCGCACCATCCGCTGCGTCCATCGTCTCGATGTAGATGTTCAATATCTCGAGATTCGCTGGAGCTGTGAACTGTCCGCTGAGTCTCACCCAACCGTCATCCGTCACGGTCCTGTTCCCATCAATATTGTGATACGTCGACGTACCCCCGACTAATCGTTGCTCATAGCTGAGGCTGATACTCCGATCTTCTTCACCCGGCGCCAGCTTCACCCAGACGCTAACGGGATAGATCACACCTTCTTCCATGAGGTCCGTAACATCCACTACCGCCCCATGATATTGGCCGAAGAACTCAACGAACACGCTCTGCGATCCACTGCGAGCATCCGCATCACTGATCGCTGCCGTATCGTTCGCCAGCCTTCCTGACCAGCCGTTCAATTCACCATCTTCGAACGTATGGAGCAGCAGTGTATCTTTCTCCGCTACTGGCGGATCGATCGGACCTGGATCGACAGGTTCTTCCGGCTCCTCCGGCTCGTTAGGTATCTCCGTCTCTCTCGTCAGCTGTGTGATCGTCACCTCATCCAGATAGATCAGATCATTCGCATCCGCCGATTCTACGAAGAGATCTAACACTTGGAGCTGCTGATCGACCGTAAACTCTCCGTTGAACGCATACCACTTACCGAATTCCATCACTACAGCATCCACTTGTGGATAGGTAGTTGACGAATCCTCGCCCACAGCACGGGTCTCGAACTTGATCATCGCTTCGCTGCTATTAACCTCAGGATCTGCCTCCGCCCTACGGAGCTGCACCATCGCGTTGACCTCATACGTCGCTCCATACTTCAGCTTGTCAAGCAGGCTGATACGAGCACCGTTCCAGGTGGAGGTGCGTCCTTCGACGTATAGACTATGATCGCTCTCATACCCATAGGTCGCTTGTGTGACAGATGGCGAACCGCGAGGCCCCCAGCCCTGTAAGCCATCCTCGAAGTCATACGCTGCTACCACCACAGGGTCGAATGGCGGTGCCGACACCTCCGTAATCTTCACATCATCGAGATAGAAGTCCGGCGTCGCACCATCTCCAGAACGCTCGATGATCAGATTCAGCATCGTCCGATCTTCCGGAATCTCATACTCTACCTTAAGCTCAGCCCAACTAGAAGCCGTCACTTCTGAGTTGACGACTAGTTGATTGTACGAACTATCCCCATACTGCATCGTCGCCTTCAACGAAGCCGGTTCATCCGCTGCATCTGCCAATCTGACATACGCCTCGATCTCATATGTATAGCCAGGCTGCAGATCAGACATCACATCTAAGTTGGCTCCGTTCCAAGCTGCTGAACTATCCGTTACTTTCAAGCTAGATTCACCATTACGTGAAACATCTGACGAATTCGCCACCTGTGCCCCACGACCTGCCCAGCCATGCGTGTTGCCACCCTCGAAGTGGTGCTCCAGAACAACCTTATTACTATCCATCCCCCCTTCCTCTTCCGCTGCTAACAGATGCGCCGGCATCAATAACGACGATAGCGCTAAGCTTGCCGTCAGCGTCCATGTTAACATCTTCTTGAAGCTTCTTCTCATCCGGTTAACCTCTCCTCTCGGTAGAATATATGGTAGGAAAGCGCATACACGCCCTCCATAGATGATTGTACATTGGAAAGTCTATTATTTCAATCCAGATATACAAGAATAATATTCATTAAATATATAATGTATATTGTCTATTTTTGTGGAAATATGGCGAGTGTAGTTCCCGGCTGACGGGGATCATAGTACTAGAGTGATAGAATGGGTCGGTGAGGTTCCTGACTTATGGGGATAATGGTGCATGTGGAGCAGAGGTGACCAACGTAGTTTCCGATATAAAATAAAAAAAGAGCCATGAAGAGACTCCCAGCGTCCCCATCACGGCTCTCATCATCCATCATTCGTCGCTTGCATGTCCTGCATCAGATCCATCAGCTCGAATAAAGCCTGCATCTGAAGCCGATCCTTCGCTGCTTCATATCGTTCATCCCAGCGGCTCAGCACATCCGTACCGTCCGCGCCTAACGCAGCATAATCGGCTTCGGCATCTGCGACGATCTTCGCATACTGCACATCGCAGGAACGCTCCGCATCCCGCACGATCGGCAGATACTCGTCCCGCAGTGTGGCGAGGTCAAGCTCTGACTCCGCAGCCATCCCTTCGGCGATCTGACGGATCAGCGCCTTCGCCTCATCCTCGCAGCTCGCTTCCAGTGTCTGCAGCTGCGCTTCGTAGCGAGTACGGATCGCCGTGACTGCCGGATCTTCCTGGCTATCCTGGCTATCCGCGGTCGTCCCATCTGCCACATCCTGCGGTGACTTCGCCTCTCCAGACTCCCCGCTCGACGGTCCGTGCCCCGAATCTCCAGCTTGGTCCTCTCGCTGACGTGGCACACCATCCGATCCGATGCTACTGCGACCGTCGCCACGATCATCCGCCTGTCCATCTTCACCGAGGCCTCCTCGATCGTCATCACGATCATCCGCCTCACCATCTACATCAACGCCACCAACTGCTGGCACACGACCCTTATGACCATCCACCGAATCATCGTCTCTGCGAGCGTCGTCCTTATCCTCTTCATCCGTCTGTCGCAGCGAACCATCGCCCGACTTGCCCAGATCCATGCCATCCCGGTCTGCAGCTTCCCCGGCCACTGCTTGATCGATGTTACCTTCGCCTTGCATCCGGATGTCACCTCTGCTCCATGCCACCACTCCACCGATGATAACGACGAGCAAGACGAGTGCCACGATCACGAACCATCTATTCTTAGCTTGTGAGTTTCCCATCTTTACTCCTTCAGCGATTCTTCGTATGTCTTCCCGCGACTTAGCCCATACTTCTCCGCGATCTCGATCAATTCGTCATACTCTTCTTCAGACAACCGCTCCAGCATGATATCCTTCGCCTCTCGCTTCTCCGCTACCGTCATCCCGCCGCTCATCATCTTCAGGAAGATATCGACATCCGATGGATCGAGCCGCTTCAACAGCACGCGGGCAACCTTCAGCTTCTCATGCAGCGAGATCGATTCTTGCACCGCTTCGGCCTTCTCCCTAGTCACCTCAGCCGTATAGCTAAGCTCGTCCTCCCCGGTAGTAGCGTTCGCTCCGGAAGTTGATGTCTCGCGAACCCCAACAGCCGATATTCCGTCGTCTGATCCTTCGGAGTCTGCCGCTACGCCGACAGCCGTGGGATCCAGCTCCGGCCCAGTACCAGTGGCCTGCTCATCCTCTACGAGAGGCTCGTCGAAGATCGCATCGAGATCACCATCTAACGCTCGCTTCACCTGCTCATCCGATCCCGAGTCACTCACGAATGATCGGAGCACATAATCGACAGCCAGATCTAGTCCGATATAGCCAGCGCCGAGTAGAACGACCACACTGATCGCGCTGATGATCAGCCACTTCCGCCACTTCGGTGTGCTTGGACGCGACATCTCTCCCACCTCCTCAACAGCTTATAACCGACACCTGTCGCAGGGTATCGCCGTAAGCACCGCCTAGATCGACAGACCGATCACACCGCTTACCCTTCACCACATCAATTCGACAATTTCTATTAGATTCCTCTTACTCACATCCCCGAAAAAAAAGAGGGCTGATCGCCCCCTTCTCTATCCCTACATCTCGCGACTCTCGTATCTCCACGCATCCCGGCACATATCTTCGACGTTACGTTGCGCCGTCCAGCCTAGCTCCCTCGCTGCCTTCGATGCATCCGCATAGCTCTCTGCGATGTCACCTGGGCGTCTGTCCACGATCTCGTATGGGATCTTCAGCCCATTCACCTGCTCGAACGTATGCACGAGCTGCAACACGGACGTCCCTTGGCCTGTGCCTAGATTATACACATGGACGCCGCTGTCGAGATGCTCTACTGCCGCCACATGCCCCTCGGCCAGATCGACGACGTGGATATAGTCGCGCACGCCCGTTCCATCAACCGTTGCATAGTCATCACCGAACACACGCAGCTTCGCAAGCTTGCCCTTCGCCACCTGTGTGATATATGGCATGAGATTGTTCGGGACTCCGTTCGGAGACTCACCGATCAGCCCACTCTCATGCGCCCCGACCGGGTTGAAGTAACGCAGCAGCGTCACCGCGAGCTGTGGATTCGCCCGCGCGGCATCGGTCAGGATGCGCTCGCTCATCGCTTTCGTCTCTCCGTACGGATTCGTCGTGGGCATGAGCGCCATCTCCTCCGTGAACGGCACTTCGTTATCGCCATAGACCGTGGCAGATGAGCTGAACACGAACCGACTGACCCCATGCTTCAGACAGCTATTCGCAAGCACGATCGTGCTCAGCACGTTATTCCGATAATAGGCAAGTGGCTGCTGTACCGACTCGCCAACGGCCTTAAGCCCCGCGAAGTGAATGACGCCGTCAAGCTGATGCTCCGCGAATATCTGGTCCACCGCCGCCTGATCGGTCACATCGATCTCATAGAACTGGAACTCTCGTCCTGTGATCTGACGGATGCGCTCCAGCGCCTTCGGGTCACTGTTCACGAAGTTATCTGCGATGATCAGCTCATGCCCACGTTCCAGTAGTGCCACACATGTGTGTGATCCGATGTATCCTGCTCCACCTGTGATAAGGATGTTCATCATCTGTCCTCCTACCCGACTATTCCTATATTCGTGTCTCTAGTATACAGAATATGATGTGCGATGTCTTGCGAGTGGAGATAACTTCCCTTCCACAACGACCTTCCTCCACAAATAATTACGAACTGCCATCATCAGCATGCTACTAATGGGTAATCTTCCGACTAAAGCGACTGATTAATCCGTACAAGGCGATCCCTACGATCACACCGGCTGAGTCGATGAGCACATCACTCGCCTGAGCACCTCGCCCTGGCACATACAGCTGATGAATCTCATCAGAGATCGCATAAGCGACACAGCAGACGAAGGCGATCAGGACATGGCGCAGGCGAAGCTCCGATCGCAAGCTGACACTATGAACGACTTGAATACCTAATACTAGATATAACCAAAAATGCGCATGCTTGCGCACGACCCTATGCAGATCACTTACCTCGAAACCATGATCCGGGCTCATCTTCTCCATCGTCTCGATGACGAATTCCGTCGTCGCCACACTTAACCCTTTGGACACTTGGGCCGGCTGGTGAGAGAACATGAAGATCAGCGCCGCCCAAGCGATGACCATCATCCATGGTAATACTCTATACATCGATAACCTCTGTTAGTGGGGAGCTCATCACTTCTTGCTAGACTCCATGTCCACTACTTTCACTAGATAGTCTAAGAACTCCTGACGCAGATCCTGTCTGCGAAGCGCCATCTCGACCGTCGCTTGCAGGAAACCGAGCTTATCCCCGACATCATAGCGGCGTCCTTCGAACATGAAGGCGTACATCGCTTCCCGTTGCGCTAACTCCTTCAGTGCATCGGTCAGCTGGATCTCGCCACCCTTGCCCGGCTCCGTCTGCTCTAGGATATCGAAGATCGCCGGCGTGATCACGTATCTACCGAGGATCGCGATATTCGATGGCGCTTCCTCGACCGACGGCTTCTCGACGAGACCGCGAACCTTGTACACCTGATCCTCGATCAGCTTGCCATCGACGATGCCATACTTGTCCACGTCACGACTAGGGATCTCCTGCACGCCGAGGATCGTCGTCTTATACTGCTCATAGATCTCGATCATCTGTCGCAGACACGGCTTCTCATTCTCGACGATATCATCACCTAGCATGACCGCGAACGGCTCATGGCCGATGAAGCTCTTCGCACAGAGGATCGCATGGCCGAGTCCCTTCGGCTCCTTCTGCCTGATATAGTGAATGTTGACGAGATCAGAGATCTTCCTCACTTCCTCCAGCAGCTCATACTTCCCCTTAGACTCGAGCTCCAGCTCCAGCTCTACAGACTTATCGAAGTGATCCTCGATGCTCTTCTTATTCCTGCCAGTGATGATCAGGATCTCCTCGATGCCAGATTGCACCGCTTCTTCGATGATATATTGTAACGTCGGCTTATCGACGATCGGCAGCATCTCCTTCGGTTGAGCCTTCGTCGCAGGCAGGAATCTCGTTCCCAGTCCCGCCGCTGGGATGATCGCTTTTCGTAGTTTCATAGGATTCACACCTTAGTTTACTTTTTGGGCTTTAGTTGTTTCTAGTCTACTGAATAGTTCCCGTATGAAGACTTCATCTTCACATCTCTCAGATCTTACCGATGAGCGATCTTATTTCATTTAGGGTGCATTCCTCCGACAGGATCTCCAGTAATTGATTGGTTTGCAGACCTAATCGTTACAACGGAATAAGCCATTTCCAAACACACGTAATTTCTCAAGTTTGCCTTTTGCTACTTGAGTTACATAGGGCATTAGATTATTTGGAATACCATTAGGTGCCTCACCTATTAATCCGCTCTCATGAGCACCTAATGGATTGAAATATCGAAGAATTGAAACTGAAAAAGCAGGGTTTGTACTTGCTATATCAATAAGAATCCGCTCACTCATGGCTTTCGTTTCACCATAAGGATTAGTCGTTGGTAAGAGATCCATAGTACATTAATTCCTAAAAATATTTCACCTCATTTTAGTAATCCACTTACTTATTTGTTTTTAATATCGATGACTCTATATAAAATAATAGCTTTGGGAATAAAGAAATCCCAAAGCAAACAACTTCACTTATATCCAAAATTTATCTCCGGGGGAATTTAATGGGATTTCCAGTCCAACTCCCTGTACTTCCGCTAACTGATATATTTTTTCTGAGAAGTAGATGTCATGCATGGACAGTCCAATATTATATACAATAATTCTCTCAGATTCATTTCGACGTCCCTCAACTGTTCCATTAAGTATATCCGAGACTTCTGCAAAGTTTTTAAACTCCTTAAAATACTTAAAACCCTTAACATGATCTGTATCATCTGCATAAATTTTATCGAAAAATAGATCACAATTCATAAACCCTCTTGTATGAATTGGTACAACTAAACAACCTTCTTCATAACAGTCGTCGTCACAGATATCTTGAGCTAAGTAAGTAACAGAAGAAATGATAACTTCGCTCCCCTTTACTGTATCTTTATAGGAGTCACAAAAAACACAATCAACACGTTCGGAATCTGGAAGACTATTTATATATTCTTGAAATAATAGATGTTGATCTTTATATTTTAGTAGCTTTAATACAATATTCCTATCAGGGAATAAAGCAAGCAACACTTTCAATGTAGCCCTCGCTTGATTACCTAAACCTATAACTCCTATCTTATTAAAACCTTTCTTACTTAAAATCTTAATCGAATGTGCAGCAACTGCTCCAGTACGCATGGTGGTTATATAATTTCCATCCAAAAGGGATTTGAGACGACCAGTTTCATAGTCATAAAGTAAAATCTGACTATCCAAAGCAGGATTTCTGGAAGGATACCTGGTTACTACTTTTACTCCCCCACTATTATCTAGGGGGAGTATAGAAGGCATCACATTATAAAAAACATCTTCCGTTGGTTTCATGCTAATTTTTGCAGGCAACATCACATTTCCTTTGTTTTCGAGCATATCACCTACCCATTTATAGCACTGAATTGGTTCTATATTTAATTTCATAATGTCGGTATGTGTTAAAATTTTCATTTCCTTTCCTCTCCCATAAACTAAGTTTTAGTCCAATATCTCTTTTAATGCTGCAACCAATTTATTATTTTCCTCAGGACGTTTTACTGCAATTCGAATATATTCACCGTCAAAGCCATTTTTAGAAGATAAATCTTTAATTAATAAATCATATTGATCTAGTAACTTTTCTGTTACTTCTTTTGCTGTATGATCTCCAACAACTTCACACATTAAATAGTTAGCCTGCGACGGTACAACCCGCAAATTCTTAACAGTTGAAAGTTCCTCAATGTATTCTCTTCTAACATTTTTAAACTTTCGCATAGCTTCTTCATAATCACCCTTATATTTCTCGAAAATTTGCATATAAAATTCTCCGAAGGAATTAATATTCCAAATAGCTATATCATTCTTCATAAAATCAATGAGTTCCGTGTTGAGAGAAGCCAAAACCCCTAGACGAAGCCCCGGTACTCCAAAGGATTTCGAAATACTTTTAATAACAATTAGATTCGGATAGCTATTTAATACGTCTTCATCTAATAGGGTGGCGTTTTCCTCTTCTGCAAAATCAACAAAAGATTCATCCACAATAAAAGTGATATCTCTATTTTCTGCCCATTCCGCTACTTTCAATATATCAATTTTTTTGATGTAATTTCCAGAAGGGTTATCAGGATTAATTAATAATAGAACAGAAATATCCTTATCCACATAGAAGTCCATTAAGTCTTCAGCAGTATAGGAATAATCGTTATTGTTAGGATAATATGGAACAATATCGTCAGGACGTTTTCGATTTGGATATTCCTCAAATGTCGGAAGAGCAATACCAATTTTCCCAGGAAGTCTTTCCATTAATGATTTAATAAGTTCGGCTGCTCCATTCCCAACAACTACATGTTCTTTTTTCAATCCAAAATACTTTGCTGCTAATAGACTGTTAACACCCATACCTGATGGATAGTCACAAATTAAACGTTCAAAATTAGCTTTTATTTCATCTAGCAATTTAGGTGATGGATAAAATGGATTTACTAGGTAGCAAAAATCAATTAATCCTGGGTATCTCCAATAACCACCAAATCTGCTCTGAATTCTCTTTAATTTATCCTCAGTAGAGATTGTAAATATCGACTCTGCAATATCTAGATCCTGTACATCATCTATTTCATACCAAGACTCATCACCAAGGATAGTTGCTTTTATCTCCGGCTTGTCCAATAATGTAATCACTTTAAGAACTTGTTCATAATATTCATTATTCCCTAGCGCTTTACTGTAAGCTTCTAAAAAAGGTACATAATGGGTAGTTGAGAACTCTTTGCTAAATTTATAGATATTAACTGTTTTATAATAGCTTTGAATATCTTCATATTTAAAATCCTTTTTTCCTAAAAAGCTTTTTATATTATTTTCCTCATCTAGAGTAACTACTGTTCCATCCATCCAACTTTCATATTTTGCTACTAATGCAAGGCTTGGGTATGGGTCCTCAATAATTTGATTTAGAACAGAGTCTTCAAAAATTAGGTCAGATTCTAGAAGGAGTGTATCTTCTTTCAACAGATAATCTCTCGCCATATAAAGTGAATAGATATTATTCGTTTTATCATAAATTTCATTTTCTACATACTCTACTGGTGTATTAATACCCAAGGTTGAAATAAAATCAATAAGTTCTTTTCCTTTGTAGCCAACAACTACAACAATCTTTGAAAGTTCAAGCTTGTCAAGTTGGCGCAGCATCCTCTCTATCATCGTCACACCGTTTACTTTAACCATACTTTTCGTATTATTATTTGTTAACTCTTTTAGGCGCTTTCCCATACCTGCGGCTAATATAATTGATTGCATTCTATTCGACCCCTTCTTTTTTTGCTTAACATATTCTCGTATGATTTCTTAACTAAAAAAAATCATTTTTGCATTTTATTCCAATAAACCATGATCATAAACTATATTTTTTATACGAATTTTTTAAATCACATACTAAAGGCAAGTGCTTATTAACCCTTTCTTCCTTTGGAGGTAAAGTCATATAATCACCATACTGTATAGTCAGATACTTTTGATAATCTCTAAATATAGGTACATTGACGTTCTCGAATTCAAGCATTGTATAACTATTTAATAGATCATAAGGAAAATACTTTTTTAAATTCCCAAATCTATCTATCAAAAAAGCTGCATCCTCATAGTTTTCATTTCTATATCTGGAAATTTGTTTCTCACAGAAACCTCTAAATACATGCCGAATCTTCTTTGGAATAACAGTAAGAATTAACTTGCTAATAATATACAATACTTTCCCATCTTTTTTTGAAGGATAGCCTCTCGCAAACAAAAGATTTAAAGATGCAAATATAAATTGAGTTAACCTTAAAAGTTTATTACTCGGTACTACATCGTATGGAAAAATATCAACAAAGACACCTTTATTGATATTTAAGTGTTGGATCTCTTCCTCAATAAAAGTCGTATTATTATCCCTTATTTTCCCAAAACACATTGGAAAATCTGGCTCTGAGTGGTAGTCTTGAAAAGTATATTTCTCTGGAAGTTGTGTTTTACAAACTTCTTTAAATTTTATATAATCATTTCTACTCATAGCAATATCTACATCATCATCCCATGGAATAAATCCCTTGTGTCTAACTGCGCCTAGGGCAGTACCTGCATAGATAGAAAAATTAATATTATTTCTATTACAAAGTTCTTGAATTAGCATTAAAATCTCTACTTGTTTCTTTTGCAAATCTTTTAAATTAAATCCACTATTATTTACTTCAGTTCTCTCCATTTCCAAATTTATCACCTTTCTATTTCCAGATATCTAGAAATAAATTTATTTCTAGCTAGAGATGTAAAACCTTATCAATTATTACTTACAACAGTAAATCAAAGCGAATAAGACCTATAAAGACCCAAAATATTATTAAAAATAGTGTAAATAAAACAAAAAGCTTACTTCCCTGTATTGACTTAAATTCAAAACTTATTGTTTGTATAATTAAACTTACCATCCAGGAAATAATCACTGAAAATGTATACGGAATAAGTTTATATGTTGAAAATGTTAATAAAAGGAATATCAAATTTGTTATAAAAGTTATCAACATTAAATATTTATAGTTGCCTTTTGCTTGTAAAAACTCAAAACTTAAATTACCTTGTGCTATTAAAAGAATAGAAATTAACATAAATAAAAAAAGAAACATATCCTCATTATTGTCTAAAGAACCATTTAATAGAATTTCGTTTAATATTGGGAATAAAAGTACAAAAGATATATATATAAAAGTGTAGAATATCCAGCTAACAAAAGTATATTTTTTGTATTTATTTACCCCTACTGAGCTTCCCGCGAAATATGGAAAAACAACTAAACCTAAACCATTTGAGAAAAACCATATTTTTGACAATATATCATAAGTACTTCTAAAAAGCCCCAAACCCTCAACACCAAATAGTCTTGATATCATTAATGAAATCATACCGTTTAGGTTTATTTGCAATGCTTGTGTTCCTGAAAGATATATTGATTCCCTATAGTAACCAAATACCTTAAAAAGATTTAATTTATTGATCTTCGTAAAATCAAAAATTTTGATTTCTTCTTTTGTAATTTTCTTTGATAATTTAATGTCAAAAATCCTTCTAATTGCCAGCAAAATTATAATAATAAAAACATTTTGAGTTATTATTGATCCGAAAATTATTAGAAAATATCGAATTATGCCGGATATAAAATTGAAAAGACTTAATCGCTCAAAGTTCTTATTGGCTGTTGCATAAGCTGAATATATCTTTGTTGGTAAATAAAAAATATATTCCAAAGTAACTATTACACCTATAAGTATTGCGTATTGCCGATTTATCCCAAAAAGGAGGTGAATAAAGAGCATTGTAATTGGAATAAAAATCAAAATTACAGAGATTGTAAAGTAATAGAAAGAACTAATGATTTTATTGACCTCTGTATTATTCTGTGATATTAATTTTGTAAAATGTTTTATAATTCCCAATTCAAAAAGGGTAAAATATGAAAATATCGTTAAGTAAATACCGTAATATCCATAACCCTCCACCCCAATATTCTTTAATAATATTGGAACTGTAATAACCCCTAATATTCCAAGTAACAAATTACTACTATAGACTGAAAATAGTTTTTTAATCATATTTACCCCATCATTAGTATGCTAATTACACTACATCCATTTCTTAATAGAGATTATTGTTTCTATTATTGTTAAATGAAAACTAAAGATAACCAAAACACCCTTTTAATTAGTTTTTCACTTAGCTAATTTAACCTCTTTAACAGTAGATAGAAATATTATTGAAAATAATATAACCAGAAACCTTGCTCCCATTAGGTTGGGAATAAAGCACGAGCCTACAAAGGCAAGGAAAATAACCCATATTTCTTCGTTATTTCGTTTAATTCTTGCAGTACCGAGACTAATTACTAGAAACAAAATAAAAACAATTGTATAAACAATCCCGGTCATGGTCAATACAGTAAGGATATACGTATGGCCAACTGTAGGTGCACCAGTTAGTTCAATAAATATTGAACTATCAAATCCAGTTCCAAAAATAGGGTATTTTAAAAATAACATTATAGAGTTAATTATTAAATCAAAGCGACCGTTATCATAAGTCACAATTGTTGAAACTGATTCCATTGGCCTTATTAAGCTATACAATGAAAAGACAAGATATGCAAATATAAAAAGAAAGAGTACCTTAATAAATTTATGCTTACTATTTCTACTAAATAAAATATAAAGTGCAGCAACAAAACCAAATGCTACTATTCCTGTTCTTGTTGATGATAAGGCTGTTCCTATAATAATCATTGTCATAATCAAGTAAGGAAACTTAAATATCCTTTTACCATAAACAAGACATAGCATTGCTCCAGATACTAATATAATTGACGCACTACTCATATCTTCAAACATATATGCATATGCATACCTAACGTTATGACTACCAAACATTTCGTACTTCAAAATATTTATTCCAAATCGAGACAAAATATATTGTATGCTTATTGCAATAGCACAATATAATGTAACATAGGTAAACGACTTTAGTACTATATGTTTATTTTCTTGGGTTAAGCTTCCTTCATTTAATATTGAAGCAAAAAGAATAACATAAAAGAAAGCATACATAATGTACTCTGTTAATCCAGCAGAGAAATTATAGGATTTTATGAGCGGTATCATTCCCCATCCCATTAGAAATACAATACATTGGATTAATAATGCCTTTCTCTGACTAAGACGAACAAGGGTTATTTTTTTCGAAAATATTAAATAAATGAATAAGATTAACCCTACAAGATAAAACCAAGATATGCTTAGAGAAGAAAAACTAGTTCCATAAATACTTCTCCATGCAAATGGCAGTGTAAAACAAAGTAATTCTAAAAGTGCACCCGCTTTTGAGTTTTCTTTTACCGCATAGTAATAAATAATGCATAATAATACAGCTGTAAATGGGAGTACAAACAAGGACGGAGCACTTACTTCATAACAAAAAGCATAAAAAATATTTAATAAAATTGCTAATATATACTTCATTAAAGCCCTCCGTTACATTATCTATAACGCATAAAACATAATAATAGTGCTGGCAGATAGGCCATTACTGCCAGTATTTTATGTGGTGAATTCTTAACTGGGTGTTTTTCTCTACTTAAAATACAACCAATCATGTATTTTATGGAATTCTTATATTTATTCTTAATTGTTTTTGAAAGTAGTGCTGATTGGTGATTGAGAACCATGTACCCTTTAGGGTTATTTTTTATCAACCTTCTAACGTTGGTTGTATATCCATCTTCAAGATACTTACATATATAAATTATCTTATCTAATAAATATAAAGAATAATGTTGATCTATTTGAAGGTATACATATCCTTCGCCAATAAATTTTTCTCCATCAACCACATTAAAAGGAAATTGTTTTAAAATATCTGTCCTATAAAGAAGTGCTGTATCACCACGGAACCCATATCTATTATATAAGTCACTCAAAGTAGCTCTATCGATATTTGTGGGCATGTTGGTGCCAATTGGAGTAGCCCTATCTTTCCCCCTCAAACCTACAATACCACTGATATTCTTTTTATTTTGAATACTATTCCAGGTTGTAATTAAAACCTCAATAGCATCATCTGTTAAATAATCATCTGAATCTACACAGATAAAAAGTTCTGTCTCACAAAGTTCTACCCCTTTATTATGCGCTCTCTGTTTACCACCATTTTCTTGTTTAACATACCTTATCTCTATGATATTTTCATTCAACCAAGTATCTATAAGTTCATCCGTATTATCAGTTGATCCATCATCTACAATTAGCCAAAGGAAAGATTGGTTAGTTTGTTTTTTTAGACTATCATATAACTGTCTTAATATATAAGCGCGATTATATGTTGGGGTAAATACAGTTATCCTCTTTCCCTCTTTCATAGCTGCTCCTCCACCTTCTTTAAATAAAACGACTCTAACCACTTAGCTATATCTAAGATATCATATCCGTTGTTTTTTATTACTTCATAAGTATTTTTCCTTACATAACCTTTTGAATATTGGAGAATAGATTTCGCCCAAATATCAACCGGCTCCTCCAAAGGTAATGATTTAATTAAGTCTGTAACAAAGGCTTCCTTTGGGATCGAATCCGAAACTACACATCGTAATCCTGCTGCCTGAGCTTCTATAGCAACTAATCCTAACCCTTCATATAATGAAGGAAAAACAAAAACATCCATCGCCTGCATAAGTTCGGGAATATCAGAACGTACGCCAGTAAAAATAACACTATCAGATAACCCTAAATCCACTACTCGATTTTCAATTGATTTGCGTAATTCACCATCACCTACTAACAATAAAACAGTATCAGGATTTTCCTTATGAAGCGTTTGAAATATATTAATTAACATTTGATGATTCTTTTGGTGCGAGAATCGCCCTACATGACCAAGTACAGTTTTCTCTTCAACATTTAGTTTTTTTCTTAACTGTTCTCTAATTTCATTTGAGTATCTATATTTATTAGCAGGAATTGCATTATTTAACACCTTAAACTTATCTGAACTTACAACTTTTTTTCCATATCTATCAGAACCTGCATTTTTAGAGCACCCAAAGAAGAAATCAGCAATATAGCGAGTTGGGTATGAAAAATATGGATATAAAAAACTCTTTAAGTTTTTGCCGATACTTTTGGTATTATGACTATGCGCAATTGTAAAGCAGCCGTTCCTTTTGGCCAATTTTAAGTAGATTGCAGCACTGCTTCCTATATGACCGTGAATTATTTTGTACTCTTGATTAGTATTAAAGAATTGAATCCATGCATTTTGATAAGAAAAGTAATTAGTTCCTTTAAACATTGGGACACGATATATTTTTCCACCCAATTCTAAAATTTCATCATCGTAAGCACATTTATCTGAAGTATGAACCATAAAATCAAATTGAACTTTGGAACGGTCAATCTGTCTATATAAATTCATTATCATTGTTTCTGTTCCACCACGATTCATTGAACCGACTACATGCAATATTCTAATTGGTTCTGTCATATTCTCCCCTACCTAGTTTTCACTCATTAAATTGATACACAGCTTTTAAAACAATATAGAGACATAGTAGAGTACATTAAGTACTCTCAACTAATAAATCCTAATCATATATTCCTTTACATTTTCTGCACTGAATTTTTTTATATAAGAGCGATTAAATTCTCCAAACATTTTTCTTTCATTTTTATTATTTACTAGCTTTTCAATACTTTCTTTAAATCCATAAACATCACCACTATCAACCAAATACCCACCTTTTTCATTTTGAATAAGGTCCACATTTCCACGAATCCTACTAACAATGCAAGGTACCCCAGCAGCTAAAGCCTCCATTAATGCAACAGATAGACCTTCTCGCTTTGACGGCAAACAGAATATATCAGCCACTTTTAAAACTTCTTTAACATCGCTACGATATCCAGCAAAAATCACTTTATCTTCAATATTTAATTCTCGAGCCAGTCTTTCTAAGTGAGCCCTTTTATCCCCCTTGCCACAAATCACATATTTATACTGGGCATTAATTTTTGCAAGAGCTTTTATTACAACTTCATGATTCTTATTATCGTTAAGTTCACCAACAGATAATATCATACAATCGTCGCTTGATATACCAAGCTCTTTTCTTTTTATATCCCTATTTACAGGAATATTAAATATTTCATCTACATGTATTCCTACTCCAGGAACATAGCTAATATTATTTGCATTAAACTTCTTAGCCTGTTTGAAATCCTCACTATTGATAGTAATAAGCGTATCTGTATATTTAGCACTATACTTTTCAATAGGATAAAATATCATCCAATTAAGTTTAGGTGCACCTTTATAGAAATGAAATCCGTGTGCAGTATAAATAACCTTTGTTCCCTCTTTTCTCAAATTTTTGCAAGCCATTCTTGCAATAACTCCACCTATTGGGGAATGACAGTGAACAATATCATACTTGTTTTTTTCAACTAGATTTTTAGTTAGTTTATAAGCTTTTACCATTTCTTTTATTAAAGATATCTTTCTTGGCACAGGAACGTGATAGGTGTTTACTCCAATATTCTCTAATTCCTTTTTTAGTTCAATTACTCTTTCTTGTGATGTAGTACTTCCAAATTCAAAGTTACAAGCAACATCAACCTTGTATCCCAATTCTTGTAGTGTAAAGATATTATCCATATTAAATTGATCAATCATTGAGGCAACAGAGGCAAACATTAACGCTCGTTTCATTATCTAGACCTCCGTTTTTTCAATAGATTTTTTTAAATCTACTACATGATAGGATTGTTTATCATATTCAGATATACTTTTTTCATATACCAAATTTCCAAATACCTTATTAATAATTCCTAACCTTAATCCAAATAAATTTAAAATTGGATTAAACACCTTAGTAAGTTTTATCTTCTTACCATGCACCTCAGCTATCAACTTCACCATCTCACTTGTCTTCACATACTCCTTATTTTGCGGAAAAAATAACCCCGTTTCTTCATTGTCAATAATAATTCTCAAGAACTCACATAGATTATCAATATGAAGCATACTTCGTTGATTATCTATATCCGGGAAGACAGGGAGTTTTTGAGCTACTTTAGCTAGCTTAGGATAATTCCCTTTAGAACCTTTACCATATATCATAGGAGGCCTTATAATAACAACTTTAAAATTATCACCTACTAAAGGTTTGATACCTTCTTCCGCTTGAAGTTTACTGTTTCCATAAACGTTGCTCGGAGTAGGTATTGTATTTTCATCAATAATCCTTTTTTTACTACTACTGTCACCATATACTATAATGCTACTCATAAAAACAAACTGCTTAACACCTTCAACTTTTGCCTTTTTAGCAGTTTCTATTGTAAGATCACGATTCACCCTGTAATACATCTCTTCCATTTTAGGATCTGACGAGACATGGGCTATTCCAGCTACATGAAGCACAACATCATACCCTGAAAAGTCTTTTTCCCTCCATGAATCGTTTCTTAAACTAATCGAATCTATTGAATATCTATCAGGATAGTTTCCAAGCCATTTCTCTAGACTCCTACCCACATAGCTGTTTTTACCTGTTATCAATATTTTTTTCATTTGGAAATACTCTCCTTACTACTCGCGATCTCTTTCTTCGCTGTAGTTCCAGTCCCACCTTCAACAACACCGTCACTTTTGACAACACTAACGATGGTCCCGAAAAAGCACTTTACATCCATCCAGAGGCTAATCTCCTCAACGTACTCCCCATCCAACTTTGCTTTCACTTCAATAGGAAGCTCGTCTCTACCATTAATCTGCGCCCAACCTGTTAATCCAGGTGGTACATCATTTGCACCATACTTATCACGTTCATCAATTAGATCATACTGATTCCAAAGTGCTGGTCTTGGCCCAATAATACTCATCTGCCCCACAAATATATTCCAAATCTGCGGAAGCTCATCAAGTGAGGTTTTTCTCAGAAATTTCCCCATCTTTGTGATATACTGTTCTGGATTACTTAATAAGTGAGTTGGAGTATCCTTCGGCGTATCGATTCTCATTGTACGGAATTTCAATATATTGAAATGTGTCTTATTAAGACCTACTCGCTTTTGCTTAAACAGAACTGGGCCTCTTGAATCAATCTTAATAGCAATGATTAGAATTAAAAAAATGGGTGATAAGACAATAAGTCCTATTAAAGAAAGAATGATATCTATCAATCTTTTAACCTTCATATACATCCAGCTACACTCCTAAAAATGGTTCGTTAGTAGATTAGGACTTAGTTGGGATCAATTATTCCAACCAACTTCTAAACCACTAAATAGTATCAACTAATAATTAAATACCCGTAACATCAATGCAATCTACCAATCAAACGAATAAATTCTAGTATTCAAATTCTTTACGATAGTCAATTCAGATCAACTAAACAGGCATCTAACCCAACCTCACATCAAACCAACGACGACCGGCGTCTAAGGAGCATCCCCTCCCACAGCTTGACCGAGTGCCTACGATGATAGAGGTACAGTAGACATCACCTTACGAGATCAGCACATCCTAAGGGATATGCGTCATGACATACCTACAGTCTTGCCTTACTTAACGCGTTAACGAAGTTGAACTTCCATGTAGTAAAAAAGTGCAACTCGCTACCTGGTAGAAAGCTGCACTTATTCACGTGTCAAGGATAGCTGGGCATTACTTCGCATTCGCTGCGGCGACTTCGAGCTTCGCGTAATCCGAATCTCTCTGCTTCAGCTTGGACGTTAGTTCCACGACAGGTTGTTGCGTTAACTGCATCTTATATGAAGGTACCCATCGCTTAAGCAACTGCCGAACATCCTGTGCCTTCACAGTGTCTTGATGTTCGATGATCGTGCGGAAGGAAGTGACCATCTCAGCAGCTTCTGCTTCAGATAGAACCTCACTGCGTGCGACGAAGATCCGGTCATGGACCGTGGACATCGTTCCTTCTTCCTGTGTGAGCAGTTCTTCGAACAGCTTCTCACCTGGACGGATCCCGCTGAACTTGATCGGGATATCCTTCTCGGTGAATCCAGACAAGCGGATGAGGTCGCGCGCCAGATCGATGATCTTCACCGGTTCACCCATATCGAGGACGAATGTCTCGCCTCCCTCAGATAGTGCTCCCGCCTGGATGACGAGCTGCACCGCTTCGGGGATCGTCATGAAGTAACGCACCATATCTGGATGCGTGACGGTGACAGGTCCACCCGCTTCGATCTGCTTGCGGAATAGCGGGATGACGCTGCCGCGACTACCTAGGACGTTACCGAAGCGAACGGTCGCGAATCGCGTATCGCTGACGGAGTCCTTGCTCTTCACGATCAACTCAGCTGTCCGCTTGCTCGCACCCATCACGTTCGTCGGGTTGACAGCCTTATCCGTCGAGATCATGACGAAACGCTCTACGCGATACTCATGGGCTAGCTCGACGACGTTATATGTACCTAAGATATTATTCTTCACCGCCTCGATCGGCTGCATCTCCATGAGTGGCACATGCTTATGCGCGGCTGCATGGAAGACGACCTGCGGCTGGTATGTCTCGAATACTTCCCTCATCCGTCTGCTATCCTGAATATCTGCGATCACGGAGATGATCATCGTCTCGACGTCCCGATAGGCGCGTAGCTCACTCTCGATCTCATAGATACTGTTCTCCCCGCGGCCTAAGAGCACGAGCTTCCGGGGAAGGAACTTAAGCACCTGACGACACAGCTCCGAACCGATCGATCCGCCTGCACCGGTGACGAGGACGACCTTGTCCGTCACATATCCGGCGATCTCCTCCATATGCAGCTTCACGGGCTCTCTGCCGAGTAAGTCTTCGACATCGATGCTGCGCAGCCGGCTGATCGTGAATTGACCATTCACCATGTCGTTCACGCTCGGGATGATCTTGATCTTGCGATTCGTTGTCTTACATATATTGATGATCTTCGTAATCTCTTGCCTAGCAGCAGACGGGAGTGCGAGGACGATCTCATGGATCCCGAGCTTCTCGACGACCTCCGGGATATCATGCCGGTTGCCCACGACGGGGATGCCGGTCAGATTCAGATCTTGTTTCTTCACGTTATCATCGATGTACGCGACTGGATAGTATTCGGAGCGTTCGCGTCTAAGCTCCCGCGCGACGATATAGCCGGCTTCCCCGGCCCCGACGATGAGCACTCGCTTGCGATTCGCTCGCTCTCTCACATATCCGTCTCGCAAGATCCGCCAGACGAAGCGTGATCCCGCGATCCCGAGGAAGGTGAGCGTCGGCGCGATGACTAATATACTACGCGGCACGTAGATATTACCTGTCGTTAGGAAGATCATGTAGGCTAACGCCAACAGCGCCACTGTACCTAGCGCCACACCGCGCAGGATCGAGACCAAGTCACCGATGCTAGCATAAGCCCATAGACGGCGATAGATCCGATGTACGATTAATCCAGGCATCATGATCAGTATATAGATCACCATCGCGTATGGGATCACTGACCAGTCGTTCTGTCCGATCTTGAAGTCGAATCTGAGGAGGTAGGACATATAGATGGATGCTGCCATAATGATGAGATCCAGCAGCACAGGAACATATCTTCTGTAATGTGTCCAAGTCAAGTCCTGTCACCCGTCTCCCGTAATAGTCTTGCTTCGTGATTACGATCAAGCATAGTAGTTGTAGTAATATTCGCGATCCTTGGCGTGCTTCTTGTTGTTGATGACGACACCAAGGATATTCGCTTGCGCGTGCTCCAGCAGCTGCTTCGCCTTCCCAGCAAGCTCTCGCTTCACCTTCCCATAATCGACGACGAGCACGACTCCATCACATCTCGATGCGATGATCTGCGCGTCCGTCACGGCGATGACCGGCGGTGAATCGATGATGATGTGATCGAACTCCGCCTTCAGGTCCTCCAGCAGCTGCGCCATTCTCTTCGAGGCGAGCATCTCAGCCGGATTCGGCGGGATCGGACCGGACGTTAGGCACGACAGGTTGTCGATATGCGATCGCTGTATCGCTTCGTCATAACGGATCTGACCGATCATCACATTCGATAGCCCCCACTGGTTCGACAAGTTGAACGTCTGATGGAGCGTCGGCTTGCGCATGTCCGCATCGATGATCAGCACCTTCGCGCCGGTCTGCGCATAGACGACAGCGAGATTGGCCGTCGTCGTAGACTTGCCTTCGGCTGGTCCAGCGGACGTCAGCATGATCGTCTTCAGCTCGCGATCGATCGAGGAGAACTCGATGTTCGTGCGCAGCGCCCGATACGTCTCGGATACAGGTGACCGAGGGTTAATATCGGTGATTAACGGTCTTCTCACTAATCGAGACACTATTCCTTGCCCCCTCTGCTCGGCTAACTGATGGTTGCTTGTCCGCCTTCACGATGATCTGATCGTCAGGGATCTTGATGATCTCTGCCAGCACCGGAAGTTCTAAGATTTGCTTCACATCCTGCTCAGACTTGATCGTATCGTCGAGATATTCGAGTAAGAAGATCAGGCCGACTGCTAGCATGAACGCTAGGACGAACGCGATCGCTATGTTCAGCGGGATGTTCGGGCTGACCGGGGATGGATCCGTTCGATGCTCCGCTCGGTCCAAGATCGATACGTTATCGACGGTCATGATCGACGGGATCTCACGTTGGAACGTCTCCGACACTGCGTTCACGATATCGACGGCCTTCGCGTGATCTTCATGCTCGACTGTGAGTGTCATCACTTGGGAGTTGTTCACGGTGCGGATCTGCACGATCTGGATCAGCTGATTCGCCGATAGCCCGAACTCGGGATGCTGCTCCGCGACGAGCCCCATGATCGCACCCGTCTTGATGATCTCCTTGTACGTCTCGATCAGTCTCAGATCGAGATTGAGCGAGTTCAGGTCAAGCTGCGATAGCCCGGCCCGCTCGTTCGAACCATTCACGATGATCTTCGTGGAAGCTTCATAGGTCGGTTTCAGTACGTATATACTCAAGAGCCCGGCGGCGATCGTCACCACTGATACGATGGCTGCTATGATGAACCATCTTCTGCGCAGTATGTATATAAGTTCCTTCAGGTCTAGTTCCATGCCTTCCTCCATCGATGCCATGTATATGCTCCGCCTTTGCTCTAGATCTTAGTGATAGGGAATCCCCGCTCGTGACGAGAAGGGATTCCCAACTGAGAAGTCTGTGAGATGATCTTAGTCGATGTTGATGAGGCGATAGATCACGACTGCTGCTGCAGCACGGGTGGATACGCCCTGCGGATCGAACTTGCCATCCGAACCGATGACGATGCCTAGTCGAGCGGCCAGTGCAGTGCCGGATCTTAAGGATGCGATCACGTCATCTGCATCTGCGAATCTGCTCAGGACAGCGTCTGCATCGCTTACTCCTCTGATGCCTTCGACTGTCTGCAGCGCGCGAGCTGCGATCGTCGCCATCTCAGCACGCGTGATCGGTGCGAGTGGATCGAAGATGCCGTTGCCCTTGCCGTTCATCAGGCCAGCCTTCGCTGCAGATGCGACGTAAGATTGGAACCAGTCACCGGTGTTCACATCAGAGAAGCTCTCCGTAGCCGATGTATCATGCAGGTTGAATGCGAGCACGATCATCTTCGCGAACTCGGCGCGCGTGACGACACCTGTCGGATCGTATAGACCGTCGCCCTTGCCGTTGATGATGCCTTTCGCAGCGGCGACGTAGATCTCTGTACCTGCCCATGACTGAACGACAGCGAGGTCAGTGAAGTCTACCGATGTCTCCACGACCGTGTACGGTCCGCTTAGGCTGTAGACCTGTGCGTCGACCGTGCCAGTCTCTCCGTTATACTTGCCTGTATAGTATACATAGTCACCATTCGCATCGATCGATACGACGGTCAGATATTCTGTGTAATAACCCTTCGCACTCGCCAGCGGGATGCTCACCGTAACCGGCTCTGCGAATCGCGTAACCTCTTGACCATGAGCCTTAATCTTCATCTCGTACTGATCCGCTGCGACTCTCGTCTGGATATACGATGCCGGTGCTACTGCTGCGATCGATACATCGCCTGCAGCTGTCGCACGACCTGCCTTCGCGATCGTCACCGTCACATCTGATCCGAATTCCTTCGCTGGTACGGTCACGCCGACGCCATTCACCGCGATCGTCAGACGGGTGATGCCTGCTTCCTTCAGTGCTGCGACGATCTCACTGCTGATCGCAGCTTCTGCTTGGTCTTCAGCTACGGCGCCGAGGTCGATGACGAATGCGATCTCGAGATCGGCATCATCCAACTCATCGATCGGTTCGTCGAGCGCCTCGCCCGCCACATTCTTCAGTTCGTTCAACTTCGCATTCGCTGATTCGCGCAGCGTCGCGAGCTTCTCGCGTAGCTGCTTCGCTTGCTCCTGGATGCGAGCGATCTGCTCGACGACTGCGGCTGTCTCGATCTGAGCCTTCGCAACTCCGCCCTCTGACGCTACCATCGCAGTTACAGTTGCAGCTTGCTTCAGCGCTTGCTCCGCCTTCGCCTTCGCTTCACTCGCTACCTTCGCGATCTCTGCTGCTGCGTCCTTCACGGCTTCTGCCACCTGTGTAGGCTCCGCGTTCGGGTCGATCTCAGTCGCGATCTCATCCAGACCACCGATCACATCATCGAGTTCGCCGATCACATCCCCAACACCAGGCTCGTCTTCCACTGGTGTCTCCGGCTGTACGACTGGCGGATTCACTGGCGGGTTCGTCGGTGTCGACTCTCCATCTACCGTGATATTGCCTTCATATAGCTTCAGGCTTCTACCCATCATCGAGATGGCGACCGCTACCTTCGCTGTACCTGTATCAGATGGAACGGTGAATACGCCATCTTCGCTCACCGATACGGTGCTGCCGCTAACTTGCGAGACGATCGACCAGTCGAGCTGATCGCTCGGGATCGTCCGCCCTAACACCTCTAGGGTCGGAGCGAACGGGCTGTTCCCTCGCGAAGCATCTAAGCTAGCATCCGTACGGATATATCCGATCGCTAGCGCATAAGCTGCTCGGCGATTCTCATCCACGCGATCAGCTAGTGCGTCCTTCATCGCGATCATCGTCGTCTCATCGACACCGAGGTTATCTAGCGCTACCGCTAGTGGGTTACCAGATGAGATCACACCTGCATATGCTCTAACGAAGATCTTGTTGAACGATTCGTTCACGCCATTGGCGATCAGATCTAAGAATGACATCTTGCGCAGTTCCACTTGCAATCTAGCTTCTAGCTTCGTGACCAGATCTGCTAGATCATCGAACGATACTTCGTCAAGACTTGAACCACCTAGCTCGACAAGCTCCTCGATCGTACCCAGATGATTCGTATAGACGTTCAGCAGCTCAGCTTCCGCGTCACCATACTGGATCGATAGGATCGCGAGGAACAGATCGCTGACGGACTGCTCGTTCACAGCTGTTGCTCCGCTCGCTTTCGCTTCGATCTGCTGCCAAGCCGGCTTCGTGATCGCCAGCTTGTCCGCCGCTTGTAGCCCCTTCAACTTCGTCTGAGCAGCGGTGATGTCAGCGAGCTCACCAGCTTCTAGCTCTGCGAACACTTCTTCCAGCTGACCTAACAACGGCTGTACGGACTCAGGCAGCTGCGCTGCAAATGCCGTACTTGCGAACATGCTAAGCGCCATCGTACATGCTAACAACATCGACGTTAATTTTCTCAACATTACTTCATCCTCTCCTATGTACTTGCATTCTGTGGCGGTATCTATGCCCTGTCACACCGGCAGCTACCTGCTGGATATCCATACGGAATACCAACCGCCTAGAAGAATAGGAACTTCTTCTTCACCGGGCGATCGACAGGCATTACATCTATCGGTTGATCATCTAGTACTGCTCGCGCGTTCGTTATGTAGTAGTCATGATAGTCTCGGCCAAGCACGCTCGACACAATATCAGATGCAGCCTTCAACTTACAGTTGCGTGAACGGGTATTATGAGCATCGGACGCGATGAGGTGGACCATGTACCGCTTGCATAGCTCGATCGCTAGCTGCCGGGTCTTCCTCCCGAACTTGCCCGTCAGCGAATGCGATGTTACTTGCGCCAGCGCACCCGCATCGAGCAGCTCGACCAGCGCTCCGGTGTCGCTCACGATCCCGGCATTCCGCTCAGGATGTGCGATGATCGCCGTGATGCCGAGAAGCCTTAGCTCATGCACCATCTCCACGGCCTGCCGTGGCACATGCGATGCAGGAAGCTCGAGCAGCAAGTATCGCGAATCATTCAGCGTGATAACATACGAATCTTGCAAGTCTCTTAGCAGCCCGTCATAGAGTCGAACCTCTTGACCTGGATAGATCGTAACCGGTATCTGGGCATGTTGAAGCGCAGCATTCGCTGCATCTACTCGCTCCCTCACCGTTGCTCCGGGGTTCCAGTAGTGTTCGTCAGCGTGATGCGGCGTCGCGATAAGATGCGTGATATTATCCTCTGCGGCGTCTCGAGCCATCTGCAGCATCTGCTCCAGATCGGTAGCTCCATCATCTATTCCATAAAGAATATGCGTATGTATGTCGTACATTGTCGTTCACGCCCTTACTAGGTAGTTTATCACCTTTTTTCATAAAGTCAACCAATCACTAACCTGAGAGATTACATACAATTACCCATTATTTTATAGGAATAACAGCTTTGAATTTCACTTAACAAATAGTCGAATTACACTTTACTAGGAATATTACTTTCATTCGTCTAAATTTCATATGAGATATGACGAAAAATATACGACATAGGAAAAAGTTCATAATATCGCAACAAAAGACCTGGGTGATAGAGGGAGAATCTTTACTGCTGGAGATCGTCTATCGTGGATTGGGATTGGAGAGAGTGGCAGGGTAAGAGATTTAGATATAAGGGAGATTGGGATGAATAAAGTGACGTGAGAGAATTCAGTTCGTGGATATACGACAGGGGATGTCCGATAGGAGAAGAAGTGCTAGAATGCTCGCGTAGCCCTCCTCCTCCATCATGATTACCGTGCACAACATCTACTCTTGCTGCTTCGCCTTGATGTATTGCTCGATGCCATGTTTTTTCGGCTCTCAGCTCCGGCGCGGCGCGGTTCTTGCGCTGAGCGCATCACGGCTCCTCGGTCGCCCAGCGACGCGCCTGCTCTACCGCCCCAACAGCCGATCCCACCAGCTGCGGTTCGCCTGATACCACGCTACGGTCTCGGCGAGTCCGACATCGAACGCATACCGCGATCGCCAACCGAGCTCCTGCGTAATCTTCGTCGGATCGATCGCATAACGGTAATCGTGACCTAACCGATCCTCCACATAGTCGATCAGCGACTCAGACTTACCGAGCAACGTCAGGATCCGCTTCACGATATCGATGTTCCGATGCTCATTGTGCCCGCCGATGTTATAGACTTCACCTGGCTTGCCCTGACGGATGACGAGATCGACCGCCGCACAGTGGTCCTCCACATGCAGCCAGTCGCGGACATTCCGTCCGTCACCATATACGGGTAGCGTCTCGTCGCGCATCGCGCGGATGATCATCAGCGGGATCAGCTTCTCCGGATATTGATATGGCCCGTAGTTATTCGAGCAGCGGGTGATGTTCACTGGTAGACCGTATGTTTCGTGATACGAGCGTACGAGCAGGTCGGCAGACGCCTTGCTGGCGGAGTACGGACTGTTCGGCTTAAGCGGCGTCTCCTCTGTGAAGCTGCCTTCATCACCGAGTGTCCCATACACCTCATCCGTCGAGATCTGCACGAACTTCTGAACCCCGTGTCGCTTCGCCGCATCCAGCAGCACTTGTGTCCCCAGTACATTCGTCTCGACGAACGCTCCGGGATTTTGTATACTTCGATCCACATGCGACTCAGCTGCGAAGTTCACGACCACATCGATGTGATGTGACTGCCAGATCTTTTCGATCAGCTTGCGGTCACCGATATCCCCCCGTACGAAAGTATAACGTGGATGCCCCTCCACATCCCGCAGATTGTCGAGATTGCCGGCATACGTGAGCAGGTCGAGATTAACGATCCTCACGTCCTCATGTTCGCGCAACATATATCGCACGAAGTTGCTTCCGATGAAGCCCGCTCCGCCGGTAACTAACACGTTCATGCCTTGTCTCCTCTCACAGCGTGATGGCAACCCTTCTCTTATCATATGTTAAGTTCGCCAGTTATGGTACAGGACGATCACCAGACCGATCGTCGCCGATCATCTCATATATGTGTAACTGCGAGCTACCGACAGTCTCGCGATCACTTAGGAGCCACCCTCCCACGGATCATTCCCCGGTATCCGCGAACCGTTGGATGCGAGCCCCGATCTCATCACGAACCCGTTGGAAGAACGCCCACTTCTCCTCATCCGTCCCAACTGCCTTCGCTGGATCATCGAATCCCCAGTGTACTCGCTTCACCGAAGGTGGAGTTACCGGACAGCGGTCCGCCGCATCGCCGCATAGCGTGACGACGAGATCCGCATGGTTCAAAACCCCCTCATCGATCACATCAGAGGTTTGGTCCGTGATATCGATCCCGATCTCTTGCATCGCCTTCACCGCATTCGGATTCAATCCATGTGCCTCGATACCCGCACTCTTCACTTCCCATTCTTCTCCAAGCATTCGCTTCGCCCAGCCTTCCGCCATCTGACTCCGACACGAATTCCCCGTACATAGTAGATAGATTACCTTCCGATCCGCCATCTAACTTCCTCCTTAACCTTAATAATCGAAAACAACCCGAAACCCCTACCACCTATTAAACTTGGAAAATCCCCTTTCAACCGATGCTATAGCGACACTGCGAGCCATATCGATCATGACCCCGTATATGCGCCTAGCGCAACATCCGCTCTCCGCTTCGAATTCGCTTCCCTAAGACATCGTGCCACTCAGCCCGCTTCTGCTCCTGTATCGCCGAAATATCGCTTGCGCCAACGCAGCGCCACATTTACCAACGCGATCAAGATCGGCACCTCGACGAGCGGTCCGATGACAGCTGCGAACGCCGCTCCGCTGTTCAAGCCGAATACAGCGACGGCCACAGCGATCGCCAGCTCGAAGTTATTACTAGCCGCCGTGAAAGACAGTGCTGCCGTGACGGGATACGACGCGCCCGCCCTGCGCGAGGCGAAGAACGAGACTACGAACATGATCAAGAAGTAGATGACGAGCGGGATCGCGATGCGCAACACATCGAGTGGTAGCGCGACGATCTGATCACCCTTCAGTGAGAACATCATCACGATCGTGAATAACAGCGCGATGAGCGTCAGCGGTGAGATCTTCGGCAGGAACTTGCGCTCATACGTATCACGGCCCATCATCCGCACACCGAGCACTCGAGTCAAGATTCCCGCAGCGAACGGAATGCCCAGGTAGATGAGGACACTTTGCGCGATATCCCACATCGAGATCAAGATCGACATATTCTCTAAGCCGAATACACCAGGCATCACATTCAAGAAAAAGTACGCGAACACCGAGTAGAACACGATCTGAAAGATCGAATTAAACGCGACGAGTCCCGCCGTATATTCGCGATCGCCACGCGCCAGATCGTTCCATACGACGACCATCGCGATACAGCGAGCGAGCCCGATCATGATCAGTCCTGCCATATAGTCGGGATGATCGCGTAGGAAGATGATCGCGAGGAAGAACATCAGGAATGGCCCGAGCAGCCAGTTCTGTATTAAGGACAGGAGCAGCACCTTCCAATCCTTGAACACCCGCCACATCTCCTCATAGCGAACCTTCGCCAGCGGTGGATACATCATGATGATCAGCCCGACAGCGATCGGGATAGACGTCGTACCGATGGATAGATCATCTAGCGCTTGCCCTACCCTTGGCGCTGTGAATCCGAGTAGCACACCGATCCCCATCGCCACGAAGATCCACAAGGTCAGATATCGGTCGAGGAACGATAGTCTCCGGGTCGATGGAATCTCCTTGCTCGTCATGGTATATCCACCCCTTCACAGTCGGCACAACAGTCGCTCGAACGAACAGCAGGTACGAGCGGCTCCAGACGATCGATCACCGCTTGGATATACGGCTCTTGCACCTCATTCAGACGAACATGCTTCCAAGTCCCTCTTTTACGTTCTAGCACGATTCCCGCTTCCTTCAGCTTCTTCAGCTGCTGGCTAACGGCAGGCTGTGAGATCCTCAACACCTCGACGAGATCACAGACGCATACTTCACCTTGTTTCAGACAAGCGATCAGCTTTAGACGGTTCACGTCGCTGAGCGCTTTCAGCTTCTGTGCCATCTTCTCGTGCAGCTCCATACCTTCCATCGCCTCCCGTTCAATTATGTATAAGCATTTCCTTATATAATTAAATACTTATATTACAACATCATCTAGCCATAGTAAAGCAATTCTCACCCCCAAACAAAAAAAGCCGCTATCCGGCGACCACTTTTACTATAATATGCTTGTATAATAGAATGGCTTGCGAGGGCGGTTGGCTCATCCTCCAGTAAGGGGGGTGATGCCATGGAAGTACATCACGCTTAGTCGCTGATGATATCGTTTGCGACTCTTGTTGTGATGATCCTGTCCTTCCGTAATAAGAAATAGACCGCCCTCGCCCAAAGGTTGCGGTCTATCCTACACCTAAAGCCATCGCCCTTAAAAGCGGCTGTTGTACAGGGGGGTCGTTCACTCGACTCCCTTATTTTTTACTATACATGCAACTATCCAAGAAACACATCTTGAAGATAATCCGTCATGATCCACGGATGCAGTCTACCCCATAAACTAGATCGCAAGAAACAGATCCATCACCCAGTATGTGCACATCGCCAGTAAGACCGTGATCGGGATCGTGATCACCCACGCGATGAGGATCCGGCCCGCTACAGACCAGCGAACCGCTCTGAATCGCTTCGCACTGCCTACACCGAGGATCGAGGACGTGATGACGTGTGTGGTGCTGACCGGCAGGTGGATTAGCGTGGCTGACATGATGATGAGCGCAGAGCTCATATCCGCTGCGAATCCGTTGATCGGTTCGATCTTGAATATCTTCGTGCCCATCGTCTTGATGATCTTCCAACCACCTACAGACGTGCCCAGCGCCATGGCAGTCGCAGCTGAGATCTTCACCCATAACGGCACATCCATCGTATCCTGCACACCCGCAGCGACGAGTGCGAAGACGATGATACCCATCGCTTTCTGCGCGTCATTCGTTCCATGTGAGAATGCCTGGAACATCGCGGTCACAACCTGCCCCATGCGAAATCTATGATTCACAGAATGCGGGCTTTTCTTAGCGAAGATAATCTTCAGAAGCCACATCACGCAGAACCCTAATCCGAACGCGAGGAGTGGTGAGAAGATGAGCGCCTTCAGAATATCGAGCAATCCACCAGCATTAACATGACCAAGCCCTGCGCCAGCGATCACCGCACCAGTGAGTGATCCGATGAGCGCATGTGAGGAGGATGAAGGAATACCGAACCACCAGGTGATCAAGTTCCAGGCGATCGCTGCGATGAGTGCCGCGATGACGATGTAGACACCGTTTACAAGCATCGCTGGATCGGCAACGCCACTACCGATCGTCTTCGCTACTCCAGTGAACGTGATCGCTCCGAGGAAGTTCATCACTGCTGCCATCAGGATCGCGATCCTTGGCTTCAGAGCGCGTGTGGATACGGAGGTTGCGATCGCGTTAGCCGTATCATGAAATCCGTTAATAAAGTCAAAAGACAGCGCCAAGAAAACAACGACCCATAATATGTAGATTTCCATGTCTTATGTCCCTCTGTTCATCAGTCTATAATGTATGATCCGACTTACTACGGCCTGATTAGCTGTTGCGCATGATGATCGATTCCAGTGTGTTGGCCACATCCTCGCAGGAGTCTGTCGTCGCCTCCAACCGCTCGTATATATCTTTGCGCTTGATCAGCTCGATCGGATCCTTGGCACTAGCGAACAGCGATTTGATCGCGTTACGAAGCAGATCGTCGGCCTCGTTCTCCAACTCATTCACCGCGATACAATATTCGCGAATCGCAAGCAGCTTCTTCTGAGCGAGTAGATCGATCCCCAGCTTGATCTGCTGAACGCTCTTCACGAGGATCTCCGCGAAGCCGATCATGTGCTCGTCCGACTGATCAACGTGATACATCTCGAAGCGTGAAGCGCTCGCCTCGATCCCATCGACGACATCGTCTAGTGACTTCGTGAGCGCCATGATGTCCTCCCGTTCGATCGGCGTGATGAACGTTTTGTTTAATTCCTTCAAGATCGTATGGGTATGTTCATCGCAGCGATGCTCTAATTCCTTCATCTCGCGAGCGAAGGAGGTAACGTCCTTTAACTCCGCCATCCCTTTAGCGAATCTGTCCGCCGCCTCTACCATCACACCTGCCATCTCCTCGAGCGTACTGAAGAAAACATCCTTTTTCTTGAACATGATCGTGCTCCTTATTCGACATATTTCGCTGCAACTGTAAACTACGTATTATAGAATACAACACATTTGTTAACGCTGTGTAAAATTCATGATAATATATCGTGTTTTGTCTTAGAGAATTCACACCGAATTAACAAAAGATTCGCTATTGCTAATTCTTGCTTGTTGCTTAATCCATATATTACCCTTACGAGTGAAAAATACAACGTCAAGTCCGTTCTTCATTAAGATGTACGTTACACGCTGCTACTATTGCGATCAGATCACAAATATGACATCGGCGTCCCTTACGCTATTATCCCCTTCGCTCAGTGTCCGCCTCTTTTACGCCATTATCCCCTTCGCTCAGTGTCCGCCTCTTTTACGCCATTATCCCCTTCGCTCAGTGTTCCAACTTCACAAATGGGCATCGCACTACACTATCAGGTCAATGAACGCTTAATATGTTGAACGGGATAACTCCCTCGGATCATGAGAACGAGCCTTCCTGACTGAATGGGATAATGCCGATAGGGAGCGAGTCGTCGAGCCTTCCTGACTGAATGGGATAATGACGATAGGGGGCCAAACCTTGTTCCGCTTCCCACCATAGAACAGCGAAAAAATAACCGCCCCACGGAGGAGCGGTTATTCCTATCAATATCATGAGGTACCGTCGAGGGTACGGAACATCTGTTCCAGCCCGCTCATTGTGACTCCTCCAGAACTTATCTTTGCCTTCTATTTTTCGACATCATTCTACATCAATTGTAATGAACTCGGCGTACTTCGTCCATTCATCAAGACGCCATTCGGAGATGATCCTAGCATCACGCGTTCATCGATCGACTGCTCGTCTCACGATGCCGCTCTGTCAGGATCACGCCCATCACACAGGTGAGAAGTGCTGCACCCGTCACGATGAACTGATACTGAAACGACACCGGAAGTAGACCGAGGCCGGATGAGCCGACCACTGTACCAGCAGAGAATAGTGCGTAGAATATTCCGTACGCTTGGCCACGGTTATCCTTCGTCGTCGAATGGGTCAGCAATGTATTAATCGCAGGGAACAAGAATGCGAAGCCAACGCCATACAGTCCTAACACACCATATAACACAGCGGTATTCATCGACTGGCTGATGAGGATCTGACTTAAGCCCATCAGTCCAAGACCGATCGAGAAGCTGCGGATTGGCGGTAGGCGATCGAACAGCTTGTTCGTCGGAAGGAGGAACACGGCGACCGCAACGAGTCCGAACATACTAAGTAATGTGCCACTGAGACGAGAGCTGTACCCGAGACTCTCCACATGCTGCGGTAGCAAGTAAGCAAGTGCTCCCTGTGAGAACATCAAGAAGAATGCGCCGATATACGCACGGATCATGCCCGCGTTCCAAGTGAGCCTGGTGGAAGTAGATCGTCTATGTTTGGCAGGGCTACCCGCACCGCTGCGAACACGCAAGAATACCGTCGCGCTGATGAACAAGACGAGTCCGAGGATCGCTACGGTCGTGAAGACGAACGGTACGGAAGTCCGGCTCGCCATGATGCCACTATAGGCCGGACCTATGATCGCGGCGATGCCGACGAACGAACCAGTGATCGCGCTCTGACTTCCCTGCTTCTCCTTCCGAGTCTGGTTCGCCATATAGGTGAACGCTGCTGGTACGATCAGACCGCCTAGGAAGCCATGAAGGAATCGAACGGCAAGAAGCAGCCCTACACTGTCTACGAAGTTATACAAGAGCAGCGAGAGACTCGTCAGCAGTAGTCCCGCCTTCAACACCGCGTTCGCTCCATAACGATCGGTGAACATACCCGCCAACATATTGCCGAACGTATTCGTGAGCGAATACATGCCGACGATGAAGCCCGCGATCATCGCACTCGCACCGAGTGATGTAGCATATGTACTCATCACCGGCAGCTGAGTGAACAAGTCCAAGAAAGTGAACAGGATGATCGTATAGATGAGCCAGACGGTCGGAATCGGCTTGATCGGAAACCGCCCCTGGTCCTGTCTACGCTTCAGCATCCGCTCCAGCACGAAGTTGCCGAACGGGATGAACATGACGAGACTTGATGCTATCGTCCATAAGATATTCCACTGTATCCGAGCCTGCGCGTACAAGATCGCAGCTGCATAGATGAGCACGATCCCTCCATGGATCGACCCGACAAGCGACACCGCACCAGGCATATTAGCCCAGTACTTGAGCGGCATCGCGATCCCAAGCAGTGCAAGGAGTGATATGCCGTCTATGATCCCGGTGATCCGGACAAGCGATACCGGGTGCCATAACTTCCTGATGAACCGCAATGATGAGGTCCCCTTCTCTGTATATTGAATGTTATAGATGCCTTCATATAGTATAGATCATATTCCGCTTAACGTCTCGTTCTAGATTTACGACTATATTGTGACAGATCATGACCGCGCCTGCGCTTCAACAACTTATAGCTACCGATATATCTTCGCGAACACCGACGGTTCCTTACGGACGCGCGCGTGCTTAACTGGGTACGCTTCATAGTATAAAAAGAAATCGATCCTCATGAGATGTCTCATGTAGGGTCGATTTCTGTCACTGTTTCCGTTATAGATTTATCCTCAGCCCTGACTCTTAGTTCGTGCTATCCTGCCCGAATGCACCCGTACGGTGCATCACTGTAATGAAGCGATAGAAGTCCTCGCTACCGCCGCTCGGCGTATTGATATATCCAGCCTGCACCGCTGCATCTACCGCTTCCTGTGCCCAGCTAGGCACCTCCATACCATGCCTTCTCTCAAGTACTTGCAGCCGTCTGATCAACTCATCGTTCTGCCTTCTCACCGCATCGGATTCTCTCTCCTGTTCGGATATCCTCCGCTCTAACTCAGCCAATCTCTCCATCGCTTCTTCAGCCTCCTCGTCATAGATTCCCAGATTATATGATCGTATGATCGACATGATCTTGCTCCCGTACTGCGGATCCGTCGCATACCCGCTCGCTTGCAGCATCGCAGCCTGTTCGTTCGGAGTCCGGGCATCGATCACTCGTTGATATCGTCCGGGGTTGTTGATGAAGAGCAGCGCTTGATCCTTCAAGCTATCCTCTATCGAATCATACGCTCGCCACTGTGCCGTAACGTCATCGTAACGGACGTTGTCCAGGACCTCCCATGTCTTGGACGTTACGCTCCGTCCGCGCCAATATGGGGTCTGACGACCACTGCCGACCTTATAGCCTACGATGTTGTTCCATGGTGGGATCTTACCACCCGTTTCCAAGATTGTCTGCGCGATCGAGACAGATGGATGCAGAACGCCACCGTCTACACGAACCTTGACGACAACAGGCGCAACCTCCGCGATAAACTCATCTCTTGTCATGTCCTCATCTCCTTCCTAACATGTATATGCCTCCATCCCACGTCGACAGTCATGGAGCTTCGTTAATTGACAATCTCTTATCGCGATACTTGGTTATTAGCAGCTATTCTATCCTCGATTCATCTAGTCGATGGTGGTCAAGCTTCCTATCATCATATTCATATCACAGCTACGGTGGACCGAATATTTACAGACTTCCACTATTACCCCTGTCATGAACCACCCTTTCCCTCGGCCGATATGATACTAGGGCCTCGCTATGTAGATCACGGTATACGACTCCCAGAGGGAGGTAGCAGATGCATGAATCTGGTACAATTTTCTGTGAAGAAAAATAACAGCCAGACTACCGATCGCGGTGGTCTGGCTTCATTCGGGCAACTGTTGGTTCTAACTCCTTCATCTGTATGACTCGAGGATGATGTTTCTATGACTCAGCTTCCTGCCTTACACTAGAATGTCCTGAGGATAATCACTAACAGGATATACAATACCAGGATGATAGCAGTGGAAGTAAAGATGCCACCAACATTTGCGCTCATAGCTTCTCCTCCTTATGATGATTCTCTTCATACAGAACCATGATATGCATCTCCCACATCCACTTCGTGGACTGGTAACCAGAAGCAGCATAATAGTTACTCATTCAATCGAAAGCCCCGTGTTCTCCGACGCCTACTCTATATGTCTCCGCCCATCGTAAACCACGAAGTTAAAATAAACTTAAAATATCGACAAAAAACTATCCAAAATTGACTGATCATCATCTCGGCGGAACGCACAACAGTCCAGTTCGTAGTATAGGTTTATCCAGACCATACCCAAGGAGGAGTCGTCTTGAATCAGACAGAATCATTAATTCAGGAACTTAGGGAGTTAGAAAGGCAACTAGGGGTTAAAGCTAGCAAGCGACTCGATCTGCAACTGGTCGCAAGATTGCTCCAGCGATCTGCTTCTTTCGCCAACGACTGTGCTACATGCCAACGTCACCTAGACGAGCTTCAATCACATCTTCACCTATTGATGGAACACGTAGAACAAGATCATACTGGTGCCACCATCGATAAGAAGGAGCATCTAAGCAAGATTCATCTCATCAGCTCCCATCTACAAAAAGACCACCAGTTAATAACTGATGGCTACTATACGAGCATCTACATGTCGCTCGGAATGAGTCTCGGATTGGTATTCGGACTAACGGTTACGGATAATCTTGCGTTGGGTCTACCGATCGGCATGAGCATCGGTCTGGCCATCGGTGCTGGCCTAGATGCCGACGCGAAGAAGAAGGGCAAGGTCATCTGATTACAAATACTTCCCATACCATTCCAATATACGTCGATAGTAATCCTCTAAATTTTCTCTCTTCCATGCACCGGGCCAATGATCCTCATCGTATAGAACCAGCTGTGCGACCTTCCCTAGGCGATTCAACGCCGCATATATGGGAGCGGCTTCGTGACGGCATACATGGTCCCTGACACCTTGAAGTATAAGAACAGGTGCTTCGATCTTATCGAAGTCAAATAACGGGGAGTTTCGAATATACCGTTCTCTCGCTCCCCATAACGAGTCTCCCAAGTTCGCCTGTCCATCCTCTACCCAACCATATCCAAATCCAAGTCGATCTAAGAACGGATCATAATTCGTATACATGCTAATTAGGCTTCCAATCCCTGCTGACACGACTGCCGCTTTCAATTCGGGAATTCTTGTAACGGCCGCAAGTGTTGAGTAGCCTCCAAACGAATGTCCGATAATCCCTATGCGGTCGGGATCGATATTCGGATGCTGCTTCAATGCTTCCAATGCATCCTTGATCGTCGTTACGACTTCATCTAGCGGTTCATGAGTGCGGTCCATCGGCAGATCTGGCAAGAATACCGCATAGCCATGGGAAGCAAACATGTGATGATTGTCCGCAGCAGAGTCACTCAAACCGAAGGAACGGTAAAAATGATAACCCTGCATGGACCCGCCATATACACGCATGATGACTGGAACGCGTCCGCTTACATCCTTGGGCAGGAGTAACGCACCCTGTACATGCCTATGCTTACTTGTCCACGATAACAGGTGAGTCGTAGTCCCGAGTAGTTCCTCTCTAATATTCGATAATGGTAGGACCCACTGTTTATCTGATCGCCCGTTCATAATCCTTAAAGACGGAGGATGGTCAGCATTCTGCGCGATATATGCGATCACTTCTGCTCCTTCGTGATGAGCGTAAGCTGCCCCACCTTCTGACCATGGATAGTGCCTGTATCGTTCTTCGAAGATTATTTCTGGATGGAGCGTATTCAGGTTGATCCTCCAGAAACCATCCAGCCTCTCTTCCATTTCACGTGTCTGAACGATTATCATATCGTCGGATGGCGATAGTGGGAACATTGCTTCGATCCTTCTATCCCACTCGAGCGTCTTGAAGTCATGTGTACTCGGATCGAAGATCCATAGCTTCCCTCCCGCTACCGTGATGATCTGTCCGTTCTTCATCTGCATCGGTGCATCGTATTCCCTACCAAGATGAACGCCCTCCGGCTTGCCGATCCGCTGTGTCACATGTGGACTTGATAGCTTCACAGACCATAATCCGCCATCAGATAGAGGGCCACTGGTCGTGTAATAGAGTGTGTCATTATCCGGTCCCCATGAGAAGCTTACACCATAATCGAACCGAACATCCTGCGCGATACATAACGGTGAAGGATGATCCCCCACCTCACAGACCCATAAGTGAAAAGAGTTTTGCTGAGAACTTATAACCTCATTTCCCTCGAAACTTGCAAATGCTACCTTCCTACCATCAGGCGAGAGTGAGATGCCGACAGGTCTTTGTCCGATACATAACGGTCTAGTATCTCCAGTCATACGATCAATGAGTACAAGATCAGCACGGTACCGATCTTCCCATGTCAGATTATCATCGCCTTCCGTAATTGATGCGGGACTTTGTGTTGATAAAATGACAGGATACTGGGGTGGAACAGCGAGTTCATCGAAAGAAGAGGAATAAAAATGTTGATCCTCCACATCGTCTTCAGGCATCGCCTTTATCATGATCCCCTTACCGTCTCTTGTCCATATCGGCTTCTCAAAGCCGAAGAAAGGTCGTGCCTTCGTATCGGATGCGAGCTTCAAGCTGTGGTCAGAAGATGACCAGATCCACAGGCGCGCAGCTCCATCGATATCAGCAAAGAAGGCTAATTCTGTTCCATCTGGAGACCATACACCAGCCCAACTACTCTTCGCTTGTGGTGCAACTTGTATGAGCTTGCCTGTCCCTATCTCACATACATACTGCTTATTACCCTGGACTGCCATCGAAACGCCTTCAGAATATTCCTCGCTCGTTCCATCTAGACAAAATGCTAACCATCTAAGATCGGCCGATAATGACATATGTACACGGTCAGCACCTGTAACGACGTCTAGTAGTTCAAAAGATTTCGAATTAAAATTCAACAAGATTCCCCCTTAACACTATATGTATGTGAGCAATTATACCTATTATATCTAAATTTGGCTAGTAACTATATCCAAACATATCTGGTGTATGATCACAGTTAATAGTTTATTAGTGACTATGTTACTACTGAAATCGGAGGAGGACATACCCGTCTAGCTGTTAGGAAAAACCAAAAAAAAACTTCTCACCAGGTTCGATTCGAACTTGAGAGAAGTCTCGTGTGTATGATTACTTACCTAGCGCAATAATTGATGAGAAACGATCGATACTGTTACTAAGGAAGCACAAAGGTCGTCGAAGCGGATTCGATATCTTCAGCCGCCCAATGGCCGTCGTCTACATCCTTCCACCGGTTACCTTGCCCCTCTGGCGCCATCGGCCGGTTCAGCATCCGGTTCAACACCGTAACGGCTTGTGCACGGGTCAGCGTGCCTGAAGGTCGGAAGGTGTTGTCCGTGAAACCTTGCATGATCCCGGCGGTTTCAACAGCGGCTATCTCACTCTGCGCCCAGTGTCCAGATACATCAGAGAAGCTCGGTAGTGTCTCCCCGCTCTGTAGCTGTAACCAACGCGCTGCTATGATCGCCATCTCTGCTCGGGTCATCGTCTTGTCCGGGTTGAACATGCCTCGCGGATCTCCTAGCATCAATTCTGCTGCATACACCTCTTGAATGCTGTCATACGCCCAATGTGATGCTTGCAGGTCCATAATCCCAGCATGCTGTACGGGAGCAGTACCCTCCAGGTTACGAGCCAGGATGGCAGCTAGCTCTGCCCGCGTGATGCTGGCATCCGGTCGGAACGATCCGTCCGGGAATCCCATGATATAGCGATTGTATGCTATGCCGCTCGTGGTATGGACGAATGTAAACGTACTAAACTTATCGATCTCAATCTGCATACCTACCGGTACTCCCGCATCATCGTAGGTGATGGTTCCTTGTTCAACAACCTTCTCCCCGTCGCTATGTTCTACGAATACCGATAAGCCCTTGACATACGCTTCAAGCTCAGCAGCTTTTTCCGGCAGATCGATACCGGTGAACGGCAGCGTCAGCTTCGTGAGATGATTCGAATAGTTCGTCTCGATCGTGATCGGTGCGCCCAGTAGCGCGTAGTTCTGATCTTGAAGCAAGACCTGCAGCTCCGGCGATGATTGAACACGTTCTTTCACTTCATGTTGCTCTGATTCCTCGCGAATCGGCACCACTCGGAAATAAAGCTCGTCCATATGCTCCATACCGGCAATGGATGCTGCGGGGAGAGCGATCTCTACACCCTCGGTTACGATCACCAGGTCCACCTTAGCCTCGATTAGCTTGGAGATAGACCCTGCCGGTATGGTCACGAGGATCTCGGTTGCCGGTTCATCCGGTACTTGATCGATCACGATCCGAGCTTCAGTCGCTCCGAGCTTCAGAGAACGTTCTAATATTTCATTGGCCTTCTCCTCGGTGAATACGACAGTGTCGATCACTCCCGATGGAGAGATGGTTCGCGTAATATCCACGGTTATGACATTCGGGTCGTTACCCGTCACCACCCTCGCTTGCCTGATCTGTTCCGTTACGGACGATGCTGGACTATCACTTACGGGTTGATATCTGTAAACGTTCACCACATACATCTTATCAGGACTTCCGGGAGCGGTTATGACAACCTCGATCGGATTAACTCCATATCGAAGTGGTATCGCGTCAGTATCCGCACCACTCACAGCTTCCTCCCCATTCACTGCTACCGTCGCTAACGTATTGACGAGGGTCGGTGTCAGTGTCAGTTCATATACGCTACTTGTTACCGAGACGTTATAAGAGGTTACGCTAGGCGTGAAACCAGGCTTGAGCGTCATGTCACTATCGCCGAATTGCAATGTCAGATTGAGCAGATCTGTTGAGATCAGAACGTCGAATGTCACTGTCGCTTCATCGTCTTTCGGGTCTGGAGCACCATTCGTCGTACCGTTATCGGTCAGAGCATAGTCGAAGGACGCTGTTCCAGAGAATGCTGGGTCGATGGTGAAGACCACGTTGTCTCCATCGATATGGACCGCTCCTCCCACAGCATTCTTAACTTCCTTCACTACAAGCGTCTGCGCATCCTCATTCGAAGGACCGGCCTTGTCGTTCTCAAGCAATTCCGCGAGGGAGATCATGCGAATACCGCTGCCTTGTCTGATAGACGTTAATACATCGTCCTGCGCGATAGGCATGTCATTCACTTCCGTTACTGTGACGCTCACGTTCCTGATGCCGCTGATCCCGTCACCGTTGACGCTCGTAGCCGCCTGTATGGCAAATCCGATCGTTGTCCCGTCTTGCGTATAGAGGTCGTCTTCCGGTGTGAACTTTAATCCGGCACCGCCCTCCCCGACTGTGATATAGTCACCAGCGATAATAGGTGTCGTCCCGTCATTCTGATACAGAGACCCGCCCTGAATGTCCGTGATTCGGAAGTGGGTCACTTCCATGTCATCCGCCGCATTACGAGAGATCACAAGTCCCGTAGTACTTGGCGTGTCCTCGCTTGTCGTTGCGCCAGTGACCTCCGGCAGGTCCGCAACCGGATTTACTGGTATAGTTGCGGTAGCCGTTGCTTCCAAGCCTGCACTGTCTTGTACTTGGTAGGAAAACTGTGCGTTGCCATGGAAATCAGCGGCTGGTATGAATCGAATCTCATTACCGCCCACAACTAGCTCGACAGTGCCGCCTTGGATACTTGTTACTTCGGTCAGTGTCAGGTCGGTTCCCTCGTATGGTCCAGCGTCGTCATTCGCCAACAGGTCAGCAACAAGAATCCTCAGTGGCTCGATGTCTTCGTCGATTGCAGGAAGCATATCATCGACCGGTCGCGGCGGGTCATTCACGGCATTGACGGTGATGACCACATCCACCGTGTCGCTTTGATCCGATCCATCCAGATTCGTAGCTCTCACCTTGAAGCCGAAGGTGTGACCGGCTTGTGTATTCAGGTTCTCTCCCGGCAGGAACCGCAATCCTGCAGTGCCTTGCGCGACGGAGATGGTGGTACCTGCGGCAATCTCCGTGGTACCGTCATCCAGATACAAGGTACCACCCTCAATATCCGAGATGATATAGCTGGTGACCTCCGCGCCATCCTGCGCATGCTTCAGGATTACCAGATCAGCAACCGACATCACGTCTTCATCCGTCGTAGCTGGCGTGACGCTCGGTACATCGACGCGCGGGTTTATGGTGAATTCGACTGTCGCACTTGCTTGCTTGGGATCCGCGACTGCTGCCGTTGTCCCATCGTCTTCTACTGTATAGGTAAAACGAGCACTCCCGTAGTAATTCGACTCCGGCGTGAACACGACATCACCGTCCACGACTTCCGCCGTCCCTCCGATCACATCAGAGACCGCGACAACGGTTAACGTCTGCCCGGCTTCGTTCGGACCAGCTGAATCATTGGCGATGAGCGTTGCGCCGTCAATCGTGATCGGTGCGCTGTCTTCGTCTATGTCTAGCTCGTTCAACACGTCATCACCTGCGATCGGCGCATCGTTCACCTCGGTGACGGTGATCGCAGCGGCTGCTTTCGGACTGAGATTGGTTCCGTCGTTTCCGATTGAGGCCTGTACACTGAAGCCGAATGTCGCTCCCGATGGCGAATTAGCGTTGTCGTCCGGCGTGAATATCAGTCCATCCAACCCTTCTGCTACCGTGATGTATTCATCGTTGCCGATTACAGTTACTCCGTCATTCAAGTACAATGTCCCGCCCTGGATACTCGTGATGAGGAAGTAGTTCACTTCCGCCCCATCATCCGCATGACGTTGGATGATCATCTCTGCACCCGTCTGAGTATCCTCCGGCATGTTTACGGGAGTTACATCAGGCGCCTCCGGAGCCGGATGTACAGTGAAGCTGGCTGTAGCCGTTGCCGTCTTCGGGTCGGACAGGCCGTTCGTTGTGCCATCGTCCTCGATGGTATACTGAAAGCTTGCTAGTCCCATAAAGTTCGGAGTTAGTGTGAATTCGACATCTCCATTCACCAGAATCTCGGTTGTTCCGCCCACAACACCTGTGATGTCAATAATGTGCATTTGCTGGCCGTCTTCATTAGACGGACCGGCTGTGTCATTGCCGAGCAGATCGGCTGCGTCAATCGTGAACGGTTCGCTATCCTCGAGCACATCCGCCAAGGTATCATCGTACGCTGTGGGGTCATCATTCACCTCCGTGACGGTGAAGGTTACCGTTGCCGGAGCCACGGAATTCTTCGGATCGGCTGCACCGTCCGTCGTGCCGTTATCCCGGACGATATAGGTGAAGCTCACTGCTCCTGTAAAATCTTCATCCGGCGTGAATATCACATTCGTACCATCGAGCATGACCGTGCCATTAACCGCTCCTCCCACGGAAGCTACTGTCAGTAGCTGACCGGCTTCGTATGGCCCTGGATCATCGTTGACAGTCAACGCGCTGAATGGAATCGTCCACGGTCCGCTGTCCTCGACACCGTTAGGCAGAACGTCATTCACCCCGACTGGTGGATCGTTCACTTCATATACTGTAATGGTTGCAGCTCGAGCATCGCTTAAACCAGATACGGCCATATCGGGCGTGATACGAAATTCATCGATTCCTGAGAAGTTTACGAATACTGTATAACGCGATGTCCCCCCGTTTCCCCATGAAGGATATGCTTCTGTCACAAGCTGCGCGCCACCAACTAGGGTATTGTTCCGATAACCCTCGATCGTAAATCTCACATTGTCCGAACTATGATGTGCAATATCAAATGATGCTAGATCAAATAGCGTCCGATCGTTTGTCGAAAAGCTAACGGATGATAGCTTCTTGACACCAAATTCGGTTGCCGTGTAAATAAATCCATTCGCGGGATTATCCCAATCTCTCTCACTCGCAACAATCAGTTCATCATAACCTCCTGCTGCAGAGGCGGTAATGTCCCATCCAAAAACATCCGTCGCAGTAATGGTGTCGGAAGATGACCTTGCCAGTTCTTCAGAACCCTCCGGCACCCCATTAAAATCAGTCGTATGATTCGGAGTAGCGGCAAACGCCACATCTCTTAACCATAGAATCGAAAGAGCGCTAAACAAAATAAAACTTAATAATACTAGGAAAATCCCCTTTAGACGTTGCGAAAAAACCATACTATTATTCACCCTTTATTCACTTCGTTACAACATTTATTGGACAAAAATTGGAAAGTTCCTTTAATTTATAAAAATTGTTAGCATTACATGCTCGTATAATCGTGTATGGATAAAAAAAAGCTTCTCACGAGGTACTAACTGTACCCGTAAGAAGCTTTTTTGGTTTTTAGTTGTTTACATCATGCCGCCCATGAGACAAAAGCATTTTTATGGGTTTTTTGAGTCTTTTTGCGGCAATTTTGTCCGGTTTTCTATAGAAATCAGTCCAATAAATCCGTATAAGTATAATGTGTGGGTAGAGTATGTGGGCAAACTGTGGGCACGTTGTGGGCACTAACATTAATCCCAATAGTACAAGAAAGGCACACGATAATAGCTCGTTCTGTGCGCCGCGGCCGTATCCATTCATTACATTATCGGGTATAATTGTTTATAAGTAAAGATCGAAGAAGACCGCGAGAACGAAACAATTTAGCAACATATTTTGATAAAGGAGTGGTTCTCCATGTCAATGGTACGCAAACTCCATCCTCATATAGCAAAAGACTTACGGGAGTTTTTATCTGAAAACAATATTTCCACCAAAAAGCTTGTCATAGACCTTGAAGCAGAAACCATCGAGGACTATGATGATTACTCAGTCGATGACATTTTAAGTGTGGCTGGAATCCTAAAGCCGGGGGAAGCCCAACAATTATTAGATCACATTCAGGAGTCACGGGAGGGTTGGGGAAAGTGACCCACAACCACTCTGGATATTTATTTGATTCCAACATCGTCATCGCCATTCTGGACAACGATCATGCCGCCGTTAACTTAGTACGACAAGCCCAAGAAGAAAAACGGCGAATATTCTTTTCGACGATTACCGAATGTGAAGTACTGAGCGGTGTCAGGCACAATCAATTCTTAATCGCAGAAAGGTTATTCTCCCCTCGGCATATGATACATGTCGATTCCGCTGTCTCAAGAAAAGCAGCTTCCATGCAAAGCGAACAGAGAAGCAAGGGGCGGAAAATAAAAACTCCTGATGCGCTCATTATTGCAACTGCCTTTACAGCTAATTTGGTATTGGTTTCCCGGGATTCAGACATGAACTTTGTTACGATTGAGTATGGGATGAGTTTGTTGAAGATATAGATATTGCTTCGAGAATACCACAATTACTCTGTTAATGCGTTTTCCAAGTTATCTCGGTGGAAAACGCATTAACTTTAATCGTTATGTTGGATATACTTCAAGAGTATATTTCATCACTCATTCTTCTCAGCGAATCAATCGATTCTCATTTCGAAACCATCTAGTGAATCTTTCCTCTGATTAGCAATAATACAAAAGGTAAACCTAAATTTCGAAAGTAACATGCCATAAAAATATAAAAAGTGCTCCGAATCTTTGGTAGAATGGTGTTTGTCCAAAACATCACCCACAAAGAGAGGAGCACCCTTAAGGTGAAGTCTAACACA
>Ga0180215_1000088_pt1 | contig 142004 bp, 136 predicted proteins | sample eDN3rd37CBELigBY_FD_128871 | JGI IMG/M metagenome (GOLD analysis project Ga0180215, IMG submission 128871) | Enriched backyard soil microbial communities from Emeryville, California, USA - eDNA 3rd pass 37_C BE-Lig BY (version 2) (version 2) | ecosystem: Environmental > Terrestrial > Soil >... | reverse complement strand
CCCGCATAATCGGTGAGTTGCTGCCCGAGATCTCGGTGCCGTACGGCGTGAACGTGCTGTGGGACGGGCGGGCGTCGATCGACCTCGCGGTGGCCACGGGCGCGCAGTGGGTGCGCGAGATCTTCACGGGCGTCTACGCCAGCGACTTCGGCCTGTGGAACACGAACGTGGGCGCGGTCGCGCGCCACCGGCACCGCATCGGCGGTGACCACGTCAAGCTGCTGTTCAACATCGTGCCCGAGTCCGCGGTCTACCTCGCCGACCGCGATCTGGCGTCCATCACGGCGACGACGGTGTTCGCGACCAAGCCCGACGCCATCTGCGTGTCGGGGCTGACCGCGGGCGCCTCGACCGACCGGCAGGCGCTGCAGGTGGTCAAGAACGCCGCGGGCGAGGTGCCGGTGTTCGTCAACACCGGCGTGCGCGCCCACAACGCGGCCGAGCAGCTCGCGATCGCCGACGGTGCGGTGGTGGGCACGTACTTCAAGGAGGACGGGGTCTTCGAGAACCGCGCGGTCGTGTCCCGGGTGAGTGAATTGATGGACGCCGTCAAGGATTTCCGGAAGACCCTGTGACCCACCCGGCCGACACCGAGCTGCGACGGCTGGCGGTGAAGGCCGCCGAACGCGGCGCCGACGTGTGCCTGCGTCACCTCGGTGAACTGGTCTCCGTCGCGACCAAGAGCGCGGCAGGCGACGTCGTGACCGCGGTCGACCGTGCCGCCGAAGAGGCCGTGCGGGCCGTGCTGCGCGAGGCCCGCCCGGATGACTCGATGCTCGGCGAGGAGATCGCCGAGCACACCGGAGCCGGTCCGCTGCAGTGGGTCATCGACCCGCTCGACGGCACCACCAACTACACGCGGCGCATTCCGTACTTCGCGACCTCGGTCGCGGTGCGGCGGGTCTCCGACGGCACCTGGCTGGCCGGGGCCGTGTGCGCGCCGGCCCTGGGCAGCACCTGGAGCGCGGCCAGAGGGGAGGGCGCGCAACTGGATTCGATCACCCAGTCGGCGCAGCTGCCGCTGCAACTGATCGCTTCGACGGCCCGACTGGTGGGCACGGGCCTGTCCTACGATCCGGGCCTGCGCCGCCGCCAGTTGCGGGACCTGGGTGCACTGGTCTGCGAGTACACCGACATGCGCCGGTTCGGCGCGGCCGCGGTGGACCTGTGCCTGGTGGCGCAGGGCAGCCTGGACGCGTTCGTCGAGGCCGATCTCGCGGTGCACGACTGGGCGGCGGGCGCACTGATCGCCGAGGAAGCCGGCGCCGAGGTGACGCGGCCGTGCGCCGAGGGGGATCCGTTGTCAGCGCGCTGGCGCTGACCTGGCGTTGACGCACACCACCTGTACGCCCGCGGCCTCCAGCGCCTTGACGGTCGGGTTGTTGGGGGTGCTGTCTGTCACCAGCACCGAGATGCTCGACACCGGTGCGACATTGGTCAGCTGCACACGTCCGAGCTTGGTGGCGTCGGCGGCCACGATGATCCGGTCGGCCGAGCGCATCGCGGCCTGCTTCACGTTGCCTTCCTCACGGTGGTACTCCGAGGCGCCGCGCTTGCCGTCGACCCCGGCGATGCCCATCACGTAGGTGTCGCAGTTGTAGCGCAGGTAGAAGTCCTCGGCCTCGGCGCCGATGAGGCTCAACTCGCCCGGGCGCACCTTGCCGCCGGTCAGCAGGATCGTGGTGTCGGGTTCGTCCGCCAGTTCGACGGCCACCAGCAGGCTCGGCGTGATGATCGTCAGGCCCAGCCCCCGGCCGCGGATCGCGCGCGCGACCGCAAGCACGGTGCTTCCGCTGTCGAGGATCACGGTCTCCTGCGGCGTCAGCAGATCGGCGACGGCGCGCGCGATGTGCAATTTCTCGTCGGCCGACTCGGCCGCGCGCGCGGCGAACGAGGGTTCGGTGGCCTTGCCGCCGAACGCGATCGCGCCACCCAGCACCCGGCGCGCGATGCCCTGGTCTTCCAGGCGTTCGATGTCGCGCCGGATCGTCATGGCCGAAACGCCGAATTCGTCGGCGAGCGACGTGAAGTCGACCTCGCGGTCAGTGTGGATGCGCGCTGCGATCGCCGCGCGGCGGGCGTGCGCGCTCAGACCGGGTGCCATTCGGTCAGCGTAGAACACGGCTGTGAAACGTTCACAATGATCACACGATGTGCCTCGAACGGCGTCCGGATTGTGATCAGGCAACAGGGGCGGGAACAGCCACCCGTGTGCGCTCCCGCATCGAGGCCCACAGTGCCGCGGTGGCCGCGGTGCACAGACCGGCGCCCGCGACGTGCACGGCCACCAGCGCGGCCGGGACACCCGTGTAGAACTGCACGACACCCACGAGTCCCTGCGCGCAGATCAGGGCGACGAGCACCCCCAGACGCACCATGACCGGCCGGGCCGCACCCGTCGCCGCGAGCCCGAAGCCGAGGGCGATCACCAGCGAGAGATAGGCGATCAGCAGCGACGAGTGCATGTGCACGAGCGTGGTGATCTCGACCTGCAGACGCGGAACGGGTGCGTCGATGCTCTTGTCTCCCGCGTGCGGGCCTGCGCCGGTGACCAGCGTGCCGGTCACCAGCACCGCGGCGAGTGCGACCGCGCTCAGGACCGTGAGGTGGCGCAGCGGCGCGGGCACCCGGGTGCGGGTGATGCCGTCATCGGGTTGACCGATCTTGACGAAGAGCAGCACCGCGAGCCACACCATGACCATCGAGGCGATGAGATGGATGGCGACCGTCCACCACAGCAGGCCGGTCAGCACCGTGATGCCGCCGATGACCGCCTGCACCACGGTCGAGGCCGGCATGAGCCACGCATAGACGAGGACCTCGCGGCGGCGCCGGGCACGCGTCACGGCGAGCACGGCGGCCGCGGCCGTGAGCACCACAAGGAACGTGATCATGCGGTTGCCGAACTCCACCACCTGGTGCACCACGGCCACCTCGGCGTGCGGCACCGGGGTGAAACTCCCCGGGAAACACTGGGGCCAGGTGGGGCAGCCCAGGCCGGACGCGGTGACGCGGACGATGGCGCCGGTGACAGCGATACCGCCCTGGGTGAGGATCACCAGGAACGCGATGAGGCGCTGAACCCGGAGGCTGGGCAGGGGCAACAGATCGACCAGCCGCAGGAAAATTCGTCCGACGGACACGGCCCGATCGTAGATGACGCCAAACTACAACTTGTAGTAGGGGCTCAGGTGAACCGGAACAAGCGCAGCGCGCACACCGCGGACACCCCGCCCCACACCGCGAGCACCGCGATGCCGAACCAGTCCACCGACAGCGTCATGGCCTGGCTCAGCGCCTCGGTGAGCGCGCCCGACGGCGTCAGCCGGGCCACCCAGGCCAGGGCCGACGGCACGGCCTCGGTCTCCAGTGTCAGCGCGCCGAAGCCCGCGAACACGAACCACAGCAGGTTGGCCAGCGCGAGCACGATCTCCGAACGCAGCGTCCCACCCAGCAACAGGCCCATCGCCGCGAAGCCCGCGGTGCCCAGCGCGATGATCACCGCGCCCAGCGCCAGGCCCGCAAGCGGGGGACGCCAGCCCAGCGCGACGCCGATGGCGCCGAGGAGGACCGCCTGCAGGAACACCACGGCCACCACGGCCAGTGACTTGCCCGCGATGATGCCCCAGACCGGAAGTGCCGTCGCGCCAAGGCGTTTCAGTGCGCCGTAGCGGCGGTCGAACGCGACCGCGATGGCCTGGCCGGTGAACGCGGTGGAGATCACCGCGAGCGCCATGATGGCAGGCGTGAACGCGCCGGCCCGGTCGTCGCCGAACGAACCCAGCGGCAGCAGCGTGAGACCGATCAGCAGGGTGATCGGGATGAACATCGTCAGCAGCAGTTGTTCGCCGTTGCGCAGCAGCAGGCGCAACTCCAGGCCGAACTGCGCGGCGAGCATCTTCTGCACGGTCGCGGGCCGCGGGTCGGGGGTGAAGGTTCCTGGCGCGAACCGGTTGGCCGCTGGGCTCGTCACGATCGCAACTCCCGTCCGGTCAGGTCGAGGAAGACGGCTTCGAGGCTGCGCTGCTCGACGCGCATGTCGGTGGCCAGCACGTTGACGCGGGCACACCACGCGGTCACCGTCGCCAGCACCTGCGGATCGATGTGGCCCTCGACCAGGTACTCACCGGGTGCGGCCTCGACGGCGTTGTAGCCCTCGGGCAGTGCGGCGACCAGAAGCGACAGGTCGAGCTTGCGGGGTGCGCTGAACCGCAACTGGTTCTCGGCGCCGCTGCGCATGAGCTCGGCCGGTGTGCCGGTGGCGACCGCGACGCCGTGGTCGATGATCACGATGCGGTCGGCGAGTTCCTCGGCCTCGGTGAGCTGATGCGTCGTCAGCACCACGGTGACGCCGTCGCGGCGCAGCGCGTCGATCAACTCCCACACCACGATCCGGGCGTGCGCGTCCATCCCGGCGGTCGGTTCGTCGAGGAACACGAGTTCTGGACGCCCCACCACAGCGCAAGCGAGCGCGAGGCGCTGCTGCTGGCCGCCGGAAAGGCGGCGGTAGGTGGTGCGCGCCGAGTCGGTGAGCCCGAGGGTGTCCATGAGCCAGGCCGGGTCGAGCGGGTCGGCCGCATACGAGGCGACCAGGTCGAGCATCTCGCCTGCGCGCGCGGCCGGGTATCCGCCGCCACCCTGCAGCATGACGCCGATGCGTTCGCGCAGCCGGGCGTTGTCGGCGATCGGGTCGAGCCCGAGGATCCGGATGCTGCCCGCGTCGGCGCGCACGAATCCCTCGCACATCTCGACCGTGGTGGTCTTGCCCGCGCCGTTGGGGCCCAGCAGTGCCAGCACCTCGGCGCGCTGGACCTCAAGGTCCAGTTCGGACACCGCGGTGGTGGACCCGTACCGCTTGGTGACCCCGCGCAGTAGTACAGGAACGTCCGGAGAACGTGTTGAGCTGGCGGCGTCGGAACGCCCGGAACGCGGTGTCACGGGGATTCAGCGTAGGCGTCGTCGGCTGGGGCCGGTTGCTCTGGTGGTCGGGCGGGCGGCTCTGGCGCGGGACGCCACGGCAACCGCCGGTAGGTCAGGGCGATCAGCAGCAGCACGGTGACCGCGCTCGCCAGGGTTGCCATGACGATCTGGAACAACGTGAACCGGTCTCCGTTGGCCGTGGGCCCGAAGATCCCGACGATCAGCGTGATCGCGATGGTGGCCCCGCGGAAACCGGGCCGGGTCGCCCATGCGGCCAGCGGGATGATCGCCCACAGCAGGTACCAGGGTTGCACGACCGGGAACAGCAGTACGGTGCCGCCGAGCGCGACGCCGAGGCCGCCGACCGGGTGCAGACGTCCGCGCAGCACCGCGAACAGCAGCCAACTGACCAGGATCGAGATCATGAACACACCGATGGCGCGGGTCAGGCCCAGCACCGCGGTGGTGTGGTCGCCGAGGCCGAGCAGGATCCCGACCTGACCGGTGCCGAGCGCGATGAGCGTGGGCGGCGACATCCAGCTGCGCACCACGTTGGCGGTACCGAGCGTGAACAGCCAGCCGAAGCCGAGGCCGCTGGCCCACCCGATGACGGCCATGACCGCCAGCGAGATGGCGCCGAGCGACGTACACGAGATCACGAACGCCTTGACCGTGCCGCCCCACCGCCAGGCCAGGGCCATCGCGACGAAACCCAGCGCGAGCAACGAAGGAAGTTTGACCTGTGAGGACATCGCGATCAGCACGGCGCCCAGGACGAGCATCGCCATGGGCTGCCATCGCTGCCACTGCGCGCGGCCGCTCGGCCAGGCCGGCGGGCGCGGCAGCAGCGGCTGGGCGGCGTCGATGCCGCGCAGCGCGAACTCGGTGCCCGCGAGCATCAGCCCGAGCATGAGCGCCTCGTTGTGGATGCCTGCCACCAGATGCATGAACAGCAGCGGGTTGCACGGTCCGAGCCACAGTGCGCTGACCTCGGCGACGCCGCAGCGGCGGGCCAGGCGAGGAGTCGCCCACACGATCAGCCCGACGCCGATCAGCACCACCAGCCGGTGGCACATCACGGCCTCGACGATGTTCTCACCGGTCAGCGCCGAGATGCCCTGACCGATCCACAGGAACAACGGCCCGTACGGCGCGGGCGTCTCGCGCCACAGGTTGGGCACCGACAGCGTGAACACGTGGTCGAGGCCAAGGCCCGTCGCGGGGCCCACCCGGTACGGGTCGAGGCCCAGCACCGCGATCTCGCTCTGCGCCAGGTAGGAGTACACGTCGCGGCTGTACATGGGCGGCGCGATCAACAGCGGCACGGTCCACAGCATCAGCGTGTGGTCGAGCTGGCTGCGGGACATGCGCCGCTTGCCCAGCGTGTACCGCCCGAGCATGAGCCAGGCCAGCGCCATCATCACCGCGCCGGTCGTGGTCATCGTGAGCGACACCGTCTGGATCCGCGACGGCAGGTTCAGGAGGCGCACCCCGAACGTCGGGTCCTGCACCACGGGGCGTGCGCCCGCGCCGAGCGCGCCGATGGCCATGAGCACCGTTCCCGTCGCGCCGAACAGCCGGGTACGGCGCATCGACAGGATTTCGGCGTCGTCGAGGGGCGAGGCGACCGCGTGTTCGTCGCCGTGCCACCGGGCGATCGACGAGCTGAAGGACGACAGGCGGCTGGCCATCACAGCAGCGTAACCGGCGCAGAATACGATCCACTCCAGCTGACGGTGGCCGATGTCACGTAAGGGTGCCCTTGGTGGAACCGCCGGACGAATTCCGTCACAATGGTGTTGTGAAATTACGCGGAGGCGCCACGAGTCCGGTCGCGACCGGTCCGTCGGTTCCTGCTGCCGACGAGGTTCCCGGCGTGATTTCCACAGCGGACGGCCAGACCCGGCGGGCCATCATCAAGCTGCTCCTGGAGGGCCCCATCACCGCGGGCCAGATCGGTGAGCGGCTCGGGATCTCCGCCGCGGGCGTGCGCCGCCACCTCGACGCATTGATCGAGGCGGGCGACGCGCAGGCCAGCGCCGCCGCGGCGTGGCAGCACACCGGCCGGGGCCGCCCCGCCAAGCGGTACCGGTTGACCGCGGCGGGCCGGGCCAAGCTCGGTCACAGTTACGACGATCTGGCCGTCGCCGCGATCCGGCAACTGCGGGAGATCGGCGGAAAAGACGCGGTGCGCACGTTCGCCCGTCGCCGGATCGACACGATCCTCTCGGGAGTAACCGCGGGGTCCGGTGATGTTGCACAGACTGCCGAGCGTGTGGCGGACGCGATGACCAAGGCGGGCTACGCGACCACCACGGCACCGGTGAGCGGGCCGATCCGCGGCGTACAGATCTGCCAGCACCACTGTCCGGTGTCGCACGTGGCCGAGGAATTCCCGGAACTGTGCGAGACGGAGCGCGAGGCGTTCGCCGAGATCCTCGGCACGCACGTGCAGCGCCTGGCCACCATCGTCAACGGTGACTGCGCGTGCACCACCCACGTCCCGCTGGACCTCGACCCGCCCGGCGAGCACACAGACCACCCGAAAGACGTCCGGAGCACAGCCCGCGACCGGACGACCACCCCTAGCGATCAAGGAGCGTCGACATGACGACCACCCCCGAGACAGCACCACTGACCCAGGAAGAGACCATCGCGTCCCTGGGTAAGTACGGCTACGGCTGGGCGGATTCCGACGTTGCCGGCGCCAGCGCGCAGCGTGGTCTCAACGAGGCGGTCGTACGCGACATCTCGGCCAAGAAGAACGAGCCCGAGTGGATGCTCGACATCCGGTTGAAGGCGCTGCGCACCTTCGACAAGAAGCCCATGCCGAACTGGGGATCGGACCTCGACGGCATCGACTTCGACAACATCAAGTACTTCGTGCGGTCCACCGAGAAGCAGGCGGCCTCGTGGGAGGAACTGCCCGAGGACATCCGCAACACCTACGACAAGCTGGGCATCCCGGAAGCCGAGAAGCAGCGCCTGGTCTCCGGCGTGGCCGCGCAGTACGAGTCCGAGGTGGTCTACCACCAGATCCGCGAGGACCTCGAGGCCCAGGGCGTCATCTTCCTCGACACCGACTCTGCGCTGCGTGAGCATCCCGAGATCTTCAAGCAGTACTTCGGCACCGTGATCCCGGCCGGCGACAACAAGTTCTCGGCGCTGAACACCGCGGTGTGGTCGGGCGGTTCGTTCATCTACGTCCCGCCGGGTGTGCACGTCGACATCCCGCTGCAGGCCTACTTCCGGATCAACACCGAGAACATGGGCCAGTTCGAGCGGACGCTGATCATCGTCGACGAGGGTGCCTACGTGCACTACGTCGAGGGCTGCACGGCGCCGATCTACAAGAGCGACTCGCTGCACAGCGCCGTCGTCGAGATCATCGTCAAGGCCGGTGGCCGCTGCCGCTACACGACCATTCAGAACTGGTCGAACAACGTCTACAACCTGGTCACCAAGCGGGCCCGCGCCGAGGCCGGCGCCACCATGGAGTGGATCGACGGCAACATCGGCTCCAAGGTCACGATGAAGTACCCGGCGGTGTGGATGACCGGTGAGCACGCCAAGGGCGAGGTGCTGTCGGTGGCGTTCGCCGGTGAGGGGCAGCACCAGGACACCGGCGCCAAGATGCTGCACCTGGCGCCCAACACCAGCAGCAACATCGTCTCCAAGTCGGTGGCCCGCGGCGGCGGCCGCGCGTCCTACCGCGGCCTGGTCCAGGTCAACAAGGGAGCACATGGGTCGCGCTCCTCGGTGAAATGCGATGCGCTGCTGGTCGATACGATCAGCCGCTCCGACACCTACCCGTACGTCGACATCCGCGAGGACGACGTCACGATGGGCCATGAGGCCACCGTGTCGAAGGTCAGCGAGGACCAGCTGTTCTACCTGATGAGCCGCGGCCTGACCGAGGACGAGGCGATGGCGATGGTGGTGCGCGGGTTCGTCGAGCCGATCGCCAAGGAACTGCCGATGGAGTATGCGCTCGAGCTCAACCGGCTCATCGAGCTGCAGATGGAAGGCGCGGTGGGTTAGTGAGCAATCTGACCGAGGCGGTTGAGGGTTCGGCCCTGTCCGCCGTCAACAAGGGTGAGCTGTTCGCGTCGTTCGACGTGAACGCCTTCGAGGTGCCCGGCGGCCGCGACGAGATCTGGCGGTTCACCCCGCTGCGCCGGCTGCGCGGTCTGCACGACGGGTCAGCCGTCGCCTCCGGTGCCGCCACGATCACGGTCTCCGAGCGCCCCGGCGTCACCGTCGAGACCGTCGGCCGCGACGACGCACGGCTCGGCCAGGGCGGCGTCCCGGCGGATCGCGTTGCCGCCCAGGCGTACTCGTCGTTCGAGACCGCGACGGTGGTGACCGTCGCGCGCGACACCGAGGTCGCCGAGCCGATCGAGATCACCGTCGACGGCCCCGGTGAGGGCAAGGTCGGCTACGGGCACCTGCAGATCCGCGTCGAGGAGCTGGGCCACGCCATCGTGGTGGTGGACCTGCGCGGGTCGGGCACCTACGCCGACAACGTCGAGCTGATCGTCGGCGACTCCGCCGGCCTGGGCGTGATCTGGATCGCCGACTGGGCCGACGACACCGTGCACGTCAGCCAGCACCACGCCAGGCTCGGCAAGGACTCCTCGCTCGGCCACATCGTCGTCACGCTCGGTGGTGACGTGGTGCGTACCACCACCAACGTGCGCTTCACCGCGCCCGGCGGCGACGCCAAGCTGCTCGGCACCTACTTCGCCGACGACGGCCAGCACTTCGAATCCCGGCTGCTGGTCGACCACGCGGTGCCCAACTGCAAGTCCGACGTGCTGTACAAGGGTGCGCTGCAAGGCGATCCGACCTCGGGCAAGCCCGACGCGCACACCGTGTGGGTGGGTGACGTGCTGATCCGCGCGGCGGCCACCGGCACCGACACCTTCGAGGTGAACCGCAACCTGCTGCTGACCGACGGCGCCCGCGCCGACTCGGTGCCCAACCTGGAGATCGAGACGGGCGAGATCGTCGGCGCCGGACACGCCAGTGCCACCGGCCGTTTCGACGACGAGCAGTTGTTCTACCTGCGGGCCCGCGGCATCCCGGAGGACCAGGCTCGCCGCCTGGTGGTGCGCGGCTTCTTCAACGAGATCATCGCGAAGATCGCCGTGCCCGCGGTGCGGGAGCGCCTCACCGAAGCAATCGAACGAGAACTAGCCATCACGGAATCGAGAACAGCCCAATCATGACCACTCTGGAAATCAAGGACCTTCACGTCTCGGTCACCACGCCGGAGCAGACCGAGATCCCGATCCTCAAGGGGGTCAACCTGACGGTGAAGTCGGGGGAGACCCATGCGGTCATGGGCCCCAACGGTTCCGGCAAGTCGACCCTGTCCTACTCGATCGCCGGACACCCCAAGTACCAGGTGACGTCCGGGTCGATCACGCTCGACGGGCAGAACGTGCTCGAGATGAGCGTCGACGAGCGTGCCCGCGCCGGCCTGTTTCTGGCCATGCAGTACCCGGTCGAGGTGCCCGGTGTGTCGATGTCGAACTTCCTGCGCACCGCCGCGACCGCGGTGCGCGGTGAGGCGCCGAAGCTGCGGCACTGGGTCAAAGAGGTCAAGGCCGCGATGAACGACCTGGGCATCGACCCGTCGTTCTCCGAGCGCAGCGTCAACGAGGGCTTCTCCGGCGGTGAGAAGAAGCGCCACGAGATCCTGCAGCTGTCGCTGCTCAAGCCGAAGATCGCGATCCTCGACGAGACCGACTCCGGTCTGGACGTCGACGCGCTGCGCGTCGTCAGCGAGGGCGTGAACCGGTACAAGGAGGCCGAGAACGGCGGCGTACTGCTGATCACGCACTACACCCGGATCCTGCGCTACATCAAGCCGCAGTTCGTGCATGTGTTCGTCGGCGGCCGCATCGTCGAGTCCGGCGGCCCCGAGCTGGCCGACGAGCTCGAGGAGAACGGGTACGTGCGCTTCACCGAGACGGCGGCAGCGGGGGCGTAACCCATGGCCGCCTCACATCCGCTGGATCTGGCCGCCATCCGCGCTGACTTCCCCATCCTCAAGAAGCAGATGCGGGGCGGAAACGAGTTGGCGTACCTGGATTCCGGCGCCACCTCCCAGCGCCCGCTACAGGTGCTCGACGCCGAACGGGACTTCCTGCTGACCTCCAACGGTGCCGTGCACCGCGGTGCGCACCAGCTGATGGAGGAGGCCACCGACGCCTACGAGGACGGCCGCGCCGAGATCGCGTCGTTCGTCGGCGCCGAGCCGGACGAGCTGGTGTTCACCAAGAACGCCACCGAGGCCATCAACCTGGTGGCCTACGTGCTCGGCGACGACCGGTTCGACCGCGCCGTCGGGCCCGGCGACGTCATCGTCACCACCGAACTCGAGCACCACGCCAACCTGATCCCGTGGCAGGAGTTGGCCCGGCGCACCGGTGCCACGCTGAAGTGGTACGGCGTCACCGACGACGGGCGCATCGACCTGGACTCGCTGCAGCTCGACGAGCGGGTGAAAGTCGTTGCGTTCAGCCATCATTCGAACGTCACCGGCGCCGTCGCGCTGGTCGGGGAGATCGTGTCGCGGGCCAGGGCGGTCGGCGCGCTGACCGTGCTGGACGCCTGCCAGTCGGTGCCGCACCAACCGGTGGACTTCCACGCGCTCGACGTCGACTACGCGGCGTTCTCCGGACACAAGATGCTGGGCCCCACCGGCATCGGCGTGCTCTACGGCCGTCGCGAACTGCTCGACGCGATGCCGCCCTTCCTCACCGGCGGTTCGATGATCGAGACCGTCACGATGGAGCAGACCACCTACGCGCCGGCCCCGCAGCGTTTCGAGGCGGGCACCCCGATGACCTCGCAGGTGGTCGGATTGGCCGCCGCCGCACGGTATCTGCGCGCGATCGGGATGGCGGCGGTGGAGCAGCACGAGGCCGACCTGACCGCGGCCGCGCTCGAGGGGCTGTCGCGGATTCCGGGAGTGCGGATCATCGGGCCGACGACGATGGAGAACCGGGGGTCGCCGGTGAGCTTCGTCGTCGACGGCGTGCACGCCCACGACGTCGGCCAGGTTCTCGACGACGACGGCGTCGCGGTGCGCGTCGGGCACCACTGCGCGTGGCCGCTGCACCGGCGGTTCGGCATCGCCGCGACCGCGCGGGCCTCGTTCGCGCTGTACAACACGTTCGACGAGATCGACCGCCTGGTCGCCGGCGTGCGGCGGGCGGTGGAGTTCTTCGGTAGGGACTGACGTGCGACTTGAACAGATGTACCAGGAAGTGATCCTGGACCACTACAAGCACCCGCACAATCGCGGTCTGCGCGAACCGTTCGGCGCGGAGGTGCATCACGTCAACCCGACGTGCGGCGACGAGGTGACGCTGCGGGTGGCGCTGTCCGAGGACGGCGAGACGGTGACCGACATCTCCTACGACGGGCAGGGCTGCTCGATCAGCCAGGCCTCGACGTCGGTGCTGACCGACCAGATCATCGGCACCAGTGTCGGCGACGCGCTCAAGACCGTCGCGGCGTTCACCGAGATGATCTCCTCGCGGGGCACCATCGAAGGTGACGAGGACGTCCTCGGCGACGGCATCGCGTTCGCCGGCGTCGCGAAGTACCCGGCGCGGGTGAAGTGCGCGCTGCTGGGGTGGATGGCTTTCAAGGACGCGCTGGTGCAGGCGTCCGAAGGACTGCAGGAGGCAGGATGAGCGAGACGGCTTCAGACGAACTGCTGGCCGACATCGAGGAGGCGATGCGCGACGTCGTCGACCCCGAGCTCGGGATCAATGTCGTCGATCTCGGCCTCGTGTACGACATGAACGTCGAGAAGGGCGAGCAGGGCAACATCGCGCTGATCGACATGACGCTGACCTCGGCGGCCTGCCCGCTCACCGACGTCATCGAGGACCAGTCGCGCACCGCGCTGGTGGGCAGCGGACTGGTCAGCGAGCTGCGGATCAACTGGGTGTGGAACCCGCCGTGGGGCCCGGACAAGATCACCGAGGACGGTCGCGAACAGCTGCGGGCGCTCGGCTTCACCGTCTAGGGCGGTCGGTTGGTCTCGCGGAAACCTCTGACGGCCAAGAGAATCGAAGAGCTACGGGCGAAGGGCTACAACCAGAGTCAGATCGCCGAGATGCACGGTGTCACCCGGCAGGCCGTGTCGTGGCACAAAGTCGTCTACAACGGCTTCTTGACGACGCGCCAACTCGCACAACGGGCCTGGCCGTGGGAGACCACCAACCAGCACGGGAAGTCGAGCGCGTATCAACGCCTGCGCGATCACGGTGAGTTCATGCTCCGCGGTGGCTTCACCTCGATGTCGGAGAGCAAGCAGCGTCTGTTGAAATCGTGGTGGCGACGTCTGCGTGACGACGACGTCGTGCTGGAATTCGACCCGGCGATCGAGCCCTATCGCGGCATGGGCGGCGGCGGATTCCGGTACGTGCCCCGCACCGCCGCCGACGGTGAGCTGCTGATCCGGGTGAACGAACACACCACCCTCACCGCCGAGGGAGAGCGGATCTGGTGCTGGCCGGCCGACATTGAGAGCCTGCTCGGCCCGCTGTGATTCAGGACACCGATCCAGTTTCAATCGCAACGATTTTTACTCTCCCGGGGGCTGCGGGGCTCGGGCAGGATGGAGCCCCGTGTCTTCTGCGACCGACGTGTCCCCAGCCCCTGTAGCCACTGCCGCGGACGACGCGAAGCGGGTCCGCACCGCGCTGGTCGCCAGCCTGGTCGGCACCACGATCGAGTGGTACGACTTCTTCCTCTACGCCACCGCGGCGAGCCTGGTGTTCAACCAGGCGTTCTTCCCGTCGCAGAGCTCGCTGGTCGGCACCATGCTGTCGTTCGCGACGTTCGCGGTCGGCTTCGTCGTGCGGCCCATCGGCGGTTTCGTGTTCGGCCACATCGGCGACCGGATCGGCCGCAAGAAGACCCTGGCGCTGACGATGGTGCTGATGGGCGGCGCCACCGCGCTGATGGGTGTGCTGCCCACCGCCGCCCAGATCGGCGTGCTGGCCCCGATCCTGTTGCTGCTGCTGCGCATCGTCCAGGGCTTCGCGCTGGGCGGCGAATGGGCCGGCGCCATCCTGCTGGCCGTCGAACACAGCCCGCCGCGGCGGCGCGGCTTCGCGGGCAGCGTCCCGCAGATCGGCCTGGCCCTCGGATTGGCGCTCGGCACCGGGGTTTTCGCGCTGCTGCAGGTCCTGCTGCCCGATGCGGCGTTCGAGACCTACGGCTGGCGCATCGCGTTCCTGCTCAGCGTCGTGCTCGTGGTCTTCGGGTTCATCGTGCGCTGGAAGGCCACCGAGACACCGGCGTTCGAGAAGATCCGCGACGAGGAGTCGCTGGCCGCCGCGCCGCTGCGCGATGTGTTCCGCCCGCCCGCGCTGCGCAGCACCGTGCTCGGTCTGCTGTCCCGCTGGGGTGAGGGCGCGGCGTTCAACACCTGGGGCGTGTTCGCGATCTCGTACGCCACCGGCACCCTGCACCTGGAGCGGGTGCCGGTGCTGACCGCCGTCACCGTCGCCGCGCTCGTGATGGCCGCACTGCTGCCGGTGTCGGGTCTGCTGGTCGACCGGTTCGGCGCCCGCGCGGTCTACGCCGCCGGGATCGCCGCCTACGCCGTCGCGGTGTTCCCGGTCTTCGCGTTGTTCAACACCGGCAGCCTGGCGGCCTACGCGCTTGGAATGGTGTTGGTGTTCGGCGTGATTCACGCGCTGTTCTACGGTGCGCAGGGCACGCTGTACGCATCGCTGTACCCCGCCCGGGTGCGATACACCGGGCTGTCGACGGTGTATCAGCTCTCCGGGGTGTACGCCTCCGGGCTGACGCCGCTGATCCTGACCGCGCTGATCGCCGCGGGCGGCACCGCGCCGTGGCTGGCGTGCACCTACCTGGTCGCCACCGCCGCGATCAGCGTCGTGGCCACTGCGCTGTTGCGCCCGAAGGCCCTCCACGAGCTCTGATTCGGTGGACAATGAGCCGGTGCTTCCCGTGCCGGCTGTGGTGTGGCGCGGCGGGTCCGCGGCCCGCGTACTGATCATCGGCGCCGCCATCGGGCTCTGCCTGGGCGCGCTGGCCTGGCTGGACTCCGGGCTGTGGCCCATCGGGCTGATCGTCATGGTCGCCACCGGCGGCATCATCGGTGTCTGGATGACGCGCCGGATGGCCCGGTTCTGGCCGGGCGCGGCCGACCTGTCTCCCGACGACCGGGTCGCGGTGGTGCGCGCGGTGCGCACCGGCAGGGCCGCGACGGGGGCCGTCGACGCGCGACTGATGATGCCCTGCGCCGACTACGCGCGCGGCCTGCGGGTCGCGGCCGCCGCGGAGCGGCCGCTGCGGTGGGCGCTGGCGCTCCTGCTGGCCGAGCTGATCTGGTGGCCACGACGACGGGACCGGCTGATCCTGCGCGCCGAACAGGCCATTCACCCGTAGGGTGGGAACATCCGGTCACCGACCAGCGTTAGGACACTTGTGGCAACCCAAGACATCACCGCCGAAGAATTCAACGACGTCGTCACCAGCAACGAGATCGTGCTGGTGGATTTCTGGGCCTCCTGGTGCGGGCCCTGCCGGCAGTTCGCCCCGACCTTCGCGGCGTCGTCCGAACAGCATCCCGACGTGGTGTTCGCCAAGGTTGACACCGAAGCCGAGCAGGAACTGGCCGCCGCGGCCGACATCCGCTCGATCCCCACGCTGATGGCCTTCAAGAAGGGCCGGCTGATCTTCAACCAGGCCGGCGCGCTTCCGCCCGCCGCGCTCGAGGAGCTCGTGCAGCGGGTCAAGGAGTTCGACATCGACGCCGCGATCGCCGCGCAGGAGAACGGGCAGCCGGAGTAGTCACGGCACGCGATAGCGCGCATCCGTGACCGACAGCGAAAACAGCAACTTCGTCCTCGTCGACCGTCCCGTCCCCGGCGTCGCGCTGGTGACGCTCAACCGGCCGGAGCGGATGAACTCGATGGCGTTCGACGTCATGGTTCCGCTGCGCTCGGTGCTGCAGGAACTCACCTACGACAACTCGGTGCGTGCGGTCGTGCTCACCGGTGCGGGACGCGGGTTCTCCTCGGGTGCCGACCACAAGTCGGCCGGCTCGGTTCCGCACATCGACGGGCTGACCAGGCCCAGCTACGCGCTGCGTTCGATGGAGGTCCTCGACGACGTCCTCCTCGCGCTGCGCAAGATGCACCAGCCGGTGATCGCCGCGGTCAACGGCGCCGCCATCGGCGGCGGTCTGTGCCTGGCGCTGGCCTGCGATATCCGGGTGGCGGGGGAGAGCGCCTACTTCCGGGCGGCGGGCATCAACAACGGCCTGACCGCCAGCGAACTCGGGTTGTCCTATCTGCTGCCGCGCGCCATCGGCACCTCACGCGCGTTCGAGGTGATGCTCACCGGCCGCGACATCGACGCCGCCGAGGCCGAGCGCATCGGACTGGTGTCGCGCACCGTGCCCGACGCCGACCTGCTCGACGTCTGCTACCAGATGGGGGAGCGGATCGCCTCGTTCTCCCGGCCCGGAATTGAGTTGACCAAGCGCACACTTTGGAGTGGACTGGACGCCGGTAGCCTGGAAGGGCATGTGCAAGCCGAGGGCCTCGGACAACTCTTCGTCCGCCTGCTCACCGCCAACTTCGAAGAAGCGGTAGCGGCGCGCGCCGAGAAGCGGCCCCCGGTGTTCACCGACGACAAGTGAGGATGGCACCGCGTTGATCACCGCAACGGACCTGGAGGTCCGCGCCGGGGCGCGTACGTTGCTGTCCACCAACGGCACCGCGCTGCGCGTGCAGCCCGGCGACCGGATCGGGCTGGTCGGGCGCAACGGCGCCGGCAAGACCACCACCATGCGCATCCTGGCGGGGGAAGGGGAGCCCTACGCGGGCACCATCACCCGCAGCGGTGAAATCGGTTACCTGCCACAGGATCCCAGAGAGGGCGACCTCGACGTGCTGGCCCGCGACCGGGTGCTGTCGGCCCGCGGGCTGGACACCCTGCTGGCCGCGCTGGAGAAGCAGCAGGTGCTGATGGCCGAGGTCGCCGACGACGCCGCCCGCGACAAGGCGGTGCGCAAGTACGGCCAGCTCGAGGAGCGCTTCGCCGCCCTCGGGGGCTACGCCGCCGAGAGCGAGGCCGGCCGCATCTGCTCCAGCCTCGGCCTGCCCGAGCGGGTGCTCACCCAGCCGCTGCGCACGCTGTCCGGCGGTCAGCGCCGCCGGGTCGAGCTGGCCCGGATCCTGTTCGCCGCCTCCGAGAGCGGTGCGGGCTCGAGCACCACGCTGCTGCTCGACGAGCCCACCAACCACCTCGACGCCGACTCGATCGGCTGGCTGCGCGACTTCCTGCAGCAGCACACCGGTGGGCTGATCGTCATCAGCCACAATGTCGAGCTGCTCGCCGACGTGGTGAACAAGGTGTGGTTCCTCGACGCGGTGCGCGGTGAGGTCGACGTCTACAACATGGGCTGGCAGAAGTACCTCGACGCCAGGGCCACCGACGAGCAACGCCGCAGGCGGGAACGCGCCAACGCTGAACGCAAGGCGGCCGCGCTGCGCGCCCAGGCCGCCAAACTGGGTGCCAAAGCCACCAAAGCCGTTGCGGCACAGAATATGTTGCGCCGCGCCGAGCGGATGATGGCGTCGCTGGACGAGGAGCGCGTCGCCGACAAGGTGGCCCGCATCAAGTTCCCCACCCCGGCGCCGTGCGGCCGTACCCCGTTGGTGGCCAAGGGGCTGACCAAGAACTACGGCTCGCTGGAGGTGTTCACCGGCGTCGACCTGGCCATCGACCGCGGCTCGCGGGTGGTGGTGCTGGGGCTCAACGGCGCGGGCAAGACCACGCTGCTGCGACTGCTCGCGGGGGTGGAGACCCCCGACGCGGGACACCTCGAACCCGGGCACGGTCTCAAGATCGGCTACTTCGCCCAGGAGCACGACACCCTCGACGACACCGCCACGGTGTGGGAGAACATCCGCCACGCCGCGCCGGACACCGGTGAGCAGGATCTGCGAGGTCTGTTGGGCGCGTTCATGTTCAGCGGACCGCAGCTCGACCAGCCGGCGGGCACGCTGTCCGGCGGCGAGAAGACGCGGCTGGCGCTGGCGGGGCTGGTGGCCTCCACGGCCAACGTGCTGCTGCTCGACGAGCCCACCAACAACCTCGACCCGGCCTCCCGCGAGCAGGTGCTCGACGCGTTGCGCAGCTACACCGGCGCGGTGGTACTGGTGACCCACGACCCGGGCGCGGCCGAGGCGTTGGACCCGCAACGCGTGGTCCTGCTGCCCGACGGCACCGAGGACTTCTGGTCCGAGGACTACCGGGATCTCATCGAGCTGGCCTGATTCCGGCCGGTCCGTCCCGTTCGCGAAACGTTTGATCAGTTCCCATCGCGCGGGTGTAGCCCGTTCCTACGCTGGGTATGCGTCGGGCATCCACACGGGGAGGTTTCGATGAAGAAACTGGACAAGTCGCGCGAGGAGATTCTCAGCGAGTTGCGCAGTGCATACGAAAACGGTGCGAGCATCCGGACCCTGGTCGCGACCACCGGCCGCTCCTACGGCTCGATCCACAGCATGTTGCGCGAGTCGGGCACCAGGATGCGCAGCCGGGGTGGGCCCAACCACCGCGGCCGCAAGTCCCACTAGTCGTTACGCAGTGAGGCTTCGACCAGATCCAGTACGGCGCTGAGCTTTTCGGGGTCGTCGCCAGACGCGAGCCTGGCGACGAGCCCGTCGAGCACCAGATCGAGATAGGTCTGCAGCACCGCGCTCGGGACGTCGTCGCGCAGCCTGCCGGCCTGCTTCTGCATGCGTAGCCGCTGCTGGGTGGCCGCCGACAGTTCGGCGGTGCGTTCCACCCAGCCGCGGTGGAACTTCGGATCGTTGCGCAGTTTGCGCGCGATCTCCAGCCGAGTGGCCAGCCAGTCGAACTGCTCCGGCGCGGCGAGCATGTCCCGCATGACCTGAATCAGGCCCTCACGTTCGGCGACCTCGGCCATCCGTTCGGCGTCCTCGCGGGCGAGCTCGAAGAACAGCGTGTCCTTGTCGCGGAAGTGATGGAAGATGGCGCCGCGCGACAGCCCGATCGTCTGCTCGAGCCGTCGCACGGTCGCCTCGTTGTATCCGTACTCCGCGAAACACCGGCGGGCACCGTCGAGGATCTGACGACGACGCGCCGCCAGGTGATCGTCGGTGACCCGGGGCAACGGAGTTGTCCCTTCCGGCTACTGCGTCTTCAGCATGTTCCGCAGCACATACTGCAGGATGCCGCCGTTGCGGTAGTAGTCGGCCTCACCGGGGGTGTCGATGCGCACCACGGCGTCGAACTCGACCTTGGAGCCGTCTTCCTTGGTGGCGGTCACCTTGACCGTCTTCGGCGTCTTGCCGGTGTTGAGCTCCTCGATACCGGCGATGTCGTAGGTCTCGGTGCCGTCGAGCTTCAACGACGCCGCCGACTCACCGGCGGGGAACTGCAGCGGGATGACGCCCATGCCGATCAGGTTCGACCGGTGGATGCGCTCGAACGACTCGGTGATCACCGCGCGCACGCCCAGCAGCGCCGTGCCCTTGGCCGCCCAGTCACGCGACGAACCCGAGCCGTACTCCTTGCCGCCCAGGACCACCAGCGGGATGCCCGCCTTCTTGTAGTTCACCGAGGCGTCGTAGATGAACGCCTGCGGACCGCCCGGCTGGGTGAAGTCGCGGGTGTAGCCGCCCGAGACGTCATCCAGCAGCTGGTTCTTGAGGCGGATGTTGGCGAAGGTGCCGCGGATCATCACCTCGTGGTTACCGCGCCGCGAGCCCAGCGAGTTGAAGTCCTTCGGGTCCACGCCGTTGGCCTCGAGGTACTGCGCGGCCGGGGTGCCCTTCTTGATCGAGCCGGCCGGTGAGATGTGGTCGGTGGTCACCGAATCACCCAGCAGTGCAAGGACCCTCGCGCCCTTGATGTCGGTAACCGGCTCCGGCTCGGCGGGCATGCCGTCGAAGTACGGCGCCTTGCGGACGTAGGTGGACTTCGGATCCCAGTCGAAGGTGTTGCCCTCCGGGGTGGGCAGCGAGCGCCAGCGCTCGTCACCCTTGAACACGTCGGCGTAGGACTTGGTGAACATCTCCCGGTTGATCGAGGAGGAGATGACCTCCTGGATCTCCGCGGTGGTCGGCCAGATGTCGCGCAGGAACACGTCGTTGCCGTCGGTGTCCTTGCCCAGCGGATCGTTCTCGAAGTCGAAGTCCATCGTGCCCGCGATGCCGTAGGCGATCACCAGCGGCGGCGAGGCCAGGTAGTTCATCTTGACGTCGGGGGAGATGCGGCCCTCGAAGTTGCGGTTACCCGACAGCACCGCCACCACCGACAGATCGTTGTCGTTGACGGCCGCCGAGATCTCGTCGGGCAGCGGACCGGTGTTGCCGATGCAGGTCGTGCAGCCGTAGCCGCCGAGGTAGTAGCCGAGCTTCTCCAGGTACGGCCACAGGCCGGCCTTCTCGTAGTAGTCGCTGACCACCTGCGAGCCGGGCGCCATGTTGGTCTTGACCCACGGCTTGGTGGACAGACCCTTCTCGACGGCCTTCTTGGCCAGCAGCGCCGCACCCAGCATCACCTCGGGGTTGGAGGTGTTGGTGCACGATGTGATGCCGGCGACGACGACCGCGCCGTGGTCGAGCACGAACTCACCGCGCTCCTCGGACTTGACCAGCACCGGCTTGGAGGGCCGGCCCTCGGCGCCGTTGGCGGCCGACGGGCGGACGTCGACGGCACCGTCGTCGGCGAAGGACAGCGCGACCGGATCGCTGGCCGGGAAGGACTCCTCGACCGCCTCGTCGAGCTGGGTGTGCGGAACAGGATTCTCCACTGGCTTTTCCACGTAGTTGTGGATGTCCTTGCGGAACGCGTTCTTCGCGTCGGACAGCTCGATGCGGTCCTGCGGGCGCTTCGGGCCGGAGATCGACGGCACCACCGTCGACAGGTCCAGCTCCAGGTACTCGGAGAACACCGGCTCCTTGTCCGGGTCGTGCCACATGCCCTGGGTCTTGGCGTAGGCCTCGACCAGCGCCAGCTGCTCCTCGGAGCGGCCGGTCAGCCGCAGGTAGTTGATGGTCTCCTCGTCGATCGGGAAGATCGCCGCGGTGGAGCCGAACTCGGGGCTCATGTTGCCCAGCGTGGCGCGGTTGGCCAGCGGCACCTCGGCCACACCCTTGCCGTAGAACTCGACGAACTTGCCGACCACACCGTGCTTGCGCAGCATCTCGGTCACGGTCAGCACGACGTCGGTGGCGGTCACGCCCGGCTGGATCTCACCGGTGAGCTTGAAGCCGACGACGCGGGGGATGAGCATCGAGACCGGCTGGCCCAGCATGGCGGCCTCGGCCTCGATACCGCCGACGCCCCAGCCCAGCACGCCCAGGCCGTTGACCATCGTGGTGTGGCTGTCGGTGCCCACACAGGTGTCCGGGTAGGCCACGCCGTCGCGGACCATGGTGACCCGGGCCAGGTACTCGATGTTGACCTGGTGCACGATGCCGGTGCCCGGCGGGACGACCTTGAAGTCGTCGAACGCGCCCTGGCCCCAGCGCAGGAACTGGTAGCGCTCCCCGTTGCGCTGGTACTCCAGCTCCACGTTGCGCTCGAAGGCGTCGGGCCGGCCGAAGAAGTCCAGGATCACCGAGTGGTCGATGACCAGCTCGGCCGGGGCCAGCGGGTTGACCTTGGCGGGATCGCCGCCCAGCGCGGCGACCGCCTCACGCATGGTGGCCAGGTCCACCACGCACGGCACGCCGGTGAAGTCCTGCATGACCACGCGGGCCGGGGTGAACTGGATCTCCACGCTCGGCTCGGCGGTGGGATCCCAGTTCGCGATCGCCTCGATGTGCTCCTTGGTGACGTTGGCGCCGTCCTCGGTGCGCAGCAGGTTCTCGGCGAGCACCTTGAGGCTGTACGGCAGCTTCTCGGTACCGGGCACCGCGTCGAGGCGGTAGATCTCGTAGCTGGAGTCCCCGACCTTCAGGGAGTCACGGGCACCAAAAGAGTTCAAGGACGAATTGGCGTTATTACCTTTGCTCACATCAACTCCCGGCTAGTCCTCGCCACCGACGGGCTGTGTCGACGGCGCCTGTACCTTAACAGTACGCTTGTCCTGCAATGCTGACAGGGTGGGTACCCTGTAGAGTCTCGTCCCCGCCCGCGCGTGCTGTCACCCCATCGGATACCCATCACGTACGGTTTTCCTGTGATCGGACACGAGTTCCTTCCTGTCCCGCCGGCCTACATCCCGCCCGACGTGTGCGACCCGGTCGGCATGGACCCGGCCACCACCCCGGTCGACACCTGCATGAACCTCGTCATCGAGGACGTCCGCGACGACGGGGTCAGCGCCTCGCCGACCCCGGAGAACGAGGGGCTGACCGACGTGGTCGCCGAGGCGCGGGAGAAGGGCATCGACCTCAAGATCGTCGTCGTCGATCACAACCCGCCGATCGACACCCCACTGCGCGACATCGCCACCGAGGTGGGCGAGGTGTTCCCAGACGCGACCGTGCTGGTGCTCAGCCCGTCGGAGTCGGGCACCTACAGCACGACCTTCGACCGGGTGACCCTCGAGGCCGGTCAGGATGTCGCCGAGGGCCGCGGTGCGGTGCAGGGTGCGAAGAACTTTCTGGGGGAGTTGACCACCCCGCACTTCAATTGGACGGCATTCACGATTGTGCTGGTTCTACTGGTTATCGCGGCCGTTATCGGGACGCGACTTTTGCAGATTCGTAGCCGTCGCGCGACCTCCGACCAGTAGGACTAAAGGCGCACCGCGGCAAGCGTTTTCACCGGTTCTGAGACCCCCTCAGGGGTGCCTTAAATAACGGCCGGATAACGCTTTATTCAATTACAAACTTGTAATTCGTTACTTAAGTTTCTTCGGCGTCAGAAGTGACGTACGGTGCAGTCGGTAACTGTGTTGTGGTTGTGCACTTTGTGACAGCTGTGCACGGTTTTTCTGAGCCAAGGAGACCTGAGTCGGATGAAACGCACACCTCGCGCATCCGCCACGCGGCGGTGTGGGCGGCTCTGCGCGGCCCTGCTCGCGGTCGCGATGCTGTTCACCACGCCCGGCGTGGTGCACGCCCAGCCGGGCTCGCCTGACGGAATTGCCGCTCTGGTCGCCGCGGTCGCCGACGCCGACCAGAAGCTGCAGGACCTGGGCGCGCAGATCCAGCTGCAGCAGGAGAGCGTCAACAAGGCGATCGTCGACGTGCAGACCGCGCGCGACAACGCCGCGGCCGCACAGCGCGAGGTCGAGGCCAGCGCCAAGCGCCTCGAGGACGCCAACATCGCGATCGAGCAGGCCCAGAAGCGGTTCGACGCGTTCGCGGCGGCCACCTACATCAACGGGCCGTCGTCGTCGTACCTGACCGCCGCCGATCCGGCCGACATCCTGCACACCGCCGCCACCGGGCAGACGCTGGCCGTCAGCGCCCAGCAGGTGATGGCCGACCTGCAGCGGGCCCGCACCGAGGCCGTCAACCGCGACTCCGCGGCCCGGGCGGCCAAGCAGGCCGCCGACAAGGCCGTCGCCGACGCCGAGGCCAGCCAGCAGGCCGCCGTCGACGCGCTGACCGCCGCGCAGGAGACCTTCAAGGCGCAGCAGGTCGAGCTCGACAGGCTGGCATCCGAACGCGCCGCCGCGCAGGCCAGGCTGGCCGAGGCGCGCGCCCAGGCGGCGCCCGCCGGCGCGGCCGCGGCGCCGGTGCAGCAGGCGGCCGCCGCCATCGCACCGGGTGACGGCAACTGGGACCAGGACCCGGGCAAGCGGGACCCCGCCACCGGCAACTGGGCCACCCCGTGGGACCCGACGCTGCCCGCGATCCCGAGCGCCTTCGTCAGCGGCGACCCGATCGCGATCATCAACGCGATCCTGGGCATCGCGGCCACCTCGGCGCAGGTCACCCAGGACCTCGGCCGCAAGTTCCTGCAGAAGCTGGGCCTGCTGCCCACCGAGACCGGTTTCACCAACGGCGCCATCCCGCGCGTCTACGGCCGCCAGGCCACCGAGTACGTCATCAAGCGGGCGATGTCGCAGCTGGGCGTGCCGTACTCGTGGGGCGGCGGCAACGCGGCCGGCCCCAGCCGCGGCATCGACTCCGGCGCCAACACCGTCGGCTTCGACTGCTCGGGCCTGATGCTCTACGCCTTCGCCGGTGTCGGCATCAAACTCGACCACTACTCCGGCTCGCAGTACAACGCGGGCCGCAAGGTGCCGACCTCGCAGATGCGCCGCGGCGACATGCTGTTCTGGGGTCCCAACGGCAGCCAGCACGTCGCGCTCTACCTCGGCGACGGCCAGATGATCGAGGCGCCCTACACCGGGTCGGTCGTGAAGGTGTCCCCGGTCCGCACCAGCGGTATGACCCCGTACGCCACCCGACTGATCGAATGGTGACTTATTTTGCGGCTCAAGAGGTTCCGGCTTCTCGGTAGTTTCGCCCTGCTGCTGGCGGCGGCCGCCGTCGCCATCGGCCTGGCCGGTCCGGCGGCCTCGGCACCCGACGACGGCCAGTGGGACCCGACGCTGCCGAAGCTGATCAGCGCGGGCGCCCCCGGCGACCCGCTGGCCATCGCCAACGCCTCGCTGGCCGCCACCGCGCAGGCCACCGAGATCACCATGAACCTCGGCCGCAAGTTCCTCGCCACGCTGGGGATCGGCCCGTCGCAGTCGGCGGCCGCCGGCGTCGCGCCCGGCCGGGTGCGCGGTCCGCAGGCCATCGAGTACGTGATCCGTCGCGGCGCCTCGCAGATGGGGGTGCCCTACTCGTGGGGCGGCGGTAACCCCACCGGGCCCAGCCGCGGCGTCGAGTCCGGCGCCAACACCGTCGGCTTCGACTGCTCGGGCTTCACCCAGTTCTCGTTCGCCGGTGTCGGGGTGCTGATCCCGAAGTACTCCGGCGACCAGTACAACACCGGCCGCAAGGTGCCGGTGAGCCAGGCCAAACGCGGCGATCTGCTGTTCTGGGGCCCCGGTGGCAGCCAGCACGTGGCGCTCTATCTCGGCAACGGCCAGATGCTCGAGGCGTCGGGCAGCGCGGGCAAGGTGACCGTCAGCCCGGTGCGTCGCGGCGGCCTGCAGCCGTACGCGGCCCGCATCATTGAGACCTGACCGAACAAATCCTGAGTGTTGCCTGAGCCGACACTGTGGGTTGTGGGCAACGTCGACGGATCCTGTCGTGCCTGGAATAGTTGACGACGAGCGTGCGGCCCGAGCCGGCCAGCGCCGTCACGACCAGCGAGTTATGTGGAAGGAACGTTGATGACGTCACCGAGTGGGCCGCCGCAGGGCGCTGGAGGCTATCCCGGCCAGCCGCAGGGACAGGGACTCCAGCAGCAGGGCGCGCACGCGGCGCCGGCCGCCCCCAACGGCGGTCTGCAACAGGAGGTCCACACGCTCGAGCGCGCGGTCTTCGAGGTCAAGCGCATCATCGTGGGCCAGGACCAGCTCGTCGAGCGCATGCTCGTCGGCCTGCTGGCCAAGGGGCACGTGCTCCTCGAGGGCGTGCCCGGTGTGGCCAAGACCCTGGCGGTGGAGACGTTCGCCAAGGTGGTCGGCGGCACCTTCGCGCGCATCCAGTTCACCCCGGACCTGGTGCCCACCGACATCATCGGCACCCGCATCTACCGGCAGGGCCGCGAGGAGTTCGACATCGAGCTCGGCCCGGTGGTGGTCAACTTCCTGCTGGCCGACGAGATCAACCGCGCGCCGGCCAAGGTGCAGTCCGCGCTGCTGGAGGTCATGGCCGAGCGCAAGATCTCCATCGGCGGCAAGACCTTCCCGCTGCCGACCCCGTTCCTGGTGATGGCCACCCAGAACCCGATCGAGCAGGAGGGCGTCTACCAGCTGCCCGAGGCGCAGCGCGACCGCTTCCTGTTCAAGCTCAACGTCGACTACCCGTCGCCGGAGGAGGAGCGCGAGATCATCTACCGGATGGGCGTCAAGCCGCCGGAGCCCAAGCAGATCCTCAACACCGGTGACCTGCTGCGCCTGCAGGACCTGGCGGCCAACGTCTTCGTGCACCACGCGCTCGTCGACTACGTGGTGCGCATCGTCACCGCCACCCGCCAGCCGGAGAAGTTCGGCATGCCCGACGCCAAGGCGTGGATCGCCTACGGCGCCTCGCCGCGCGCGTCGCTGGGCATCATCGCCGCCTCCCGGGCGCTGGCGCTGGTGCGCGGCCGCGACTACGTCATCCCGCAGGACGTCGTCGAGGTGATCCCCGACGTGCTGCGGCACCGCCTGGTCCTCACCTACGACGCGCTGGCCGACGACGTCTCCTCCGAGACCGTCATCAACCGGATCCTGCAGACCGTCGCCCTGCCGCAGGTGAACGCCGTTCCGCAGCAAGGCCACGCGGTTCCGCCCGTCGTACCCGCCGCCGCGGCAGCGGCCAGTAATCGGTGACCGGTCCGAAGCGGTCCGTCGACCTGCCGTCGCTCAAGCGCGGGGAGATCCGTGACCCCGCGCTGTCGGCGGCGCTGCGCAAGCTCGAGCTGACGGTCCGGCGCAAGCTGGACGGGGTGCTGCACGGCAACCACCTCGGCCTGCTGCCCGGGCCCGGCTCGGAACCGGGGGAGTCCCGGCTCTACCAGCCCGGCGACGACGTGCGCCGGATGGACTGGTCGGTGACCGCGCGCACCACCCAGCCGCACGTGCGGCAGATGATCGCCGACCGCGAACTGGAGACCTGGCTGGTGGTCGACATGTCGGCCAGCCTCGACTTCGGCACCGCCGGCTGCGAGAAGCGCGACCTGGCGGTGGCCGCCGCGGCCGCGATCACGTTCCTCAACAGCGGCGGCGGCAACCGCATCGGCGCGATCATCGCCAACGGCGACCAGATGCGCCGGGTGCCGGCGCGCTCGGGGCGCATGCACGAGCAGGAGCTGTTGCGCACCATCGCGACCATGCCCAAGGCGCCCGCCGGGGTGCGCGGCGACCTGGCCGCGGCGATCGACGCGCTGCGCCGCCCCGAACGCCGGCGCGGCATGGCCGTGATCATCAGCGACTTCCTCGGCCCGATCAACTGGATGCGGCCACTGCGCGCGATCGCCGGCCGCCACGAGGTGCTCGGCATCGAGGTGCTCGACCCGCGCGACGTGGAGCTGCCGCCCGTCGGCGACGTGGTGCTGCAGGACGCCGAGACCGGTGAGACGCGCGAGTTCACCATCGACGAGCAGCTGCGCCAGGACTTCGAACGGGCCGCGGCGGCGCACCGCGCGGAGGTGGCCAGAACGTTGCGCCGGTGCGACGCACCGTTGCTGACGCTGCGCACCGACCGGGACTGGATCGCCGACATCGTCCGGTTCGTCACCCACCAGAGGCGGGGCGCGCTGGCGGGCCGCGCCTAGAGGTAGCGCATATGACTTTGCCGTTCCTCGGACCGATGACACTGTCCGGTTTCGAAAACGCGTGGTTCTTCCTGTTCCTGCTCGTCGTGGCCGCGCTGGTCGCGCTGTACATCGCGGTGCAGGTGGGCAGGCACCGGCGCACGCTGCGCTTCGCGAACATGGAGCTGCTGGAAAGCGTTGCGACACGGCGACAGTCGCGGTGGCGGCACCTGCCCGCGATCCTGACCGTGATCGCGCTGGTGTTCCTGACCGTCGCGATGGCCGGGCCCACCCACGACATACGGGTGCCGCGCAACCGCGCGGTGGTGATGCTGGTGATGGACGTGTCGCAGTCGATGCGCGCCACCGACGTCGCCCCCAACCGGATGTCGGCCGCGCAGGAGGCCTCCAAGCAGTTCGCCGACGAGCTCACCCCGGGCATCAACCTGGGCCTGATTTCCTTCGCGGGCACCGCCACCGTGCTGGTGTCGCCGACCACCGGGCGTGAGGCGGTCAAGGCCGCGATCGACAAGCTGCAGTTCGCCGACCGCACCGCCACCGGCGAGGGCATCTTCACCGCGCTGCAGGCGATCGCGACCGTCGGCGCGGTGATCGGCGGCGGTGACGAGCCCCCGCCCGCGCGCATCGTGCTGTTCTCCGACGGCAAGGAGACGGTGCCGTCGAACCCGGACAGCCCCAAGGGCGCCTACACCGCCGCGCGCACCGCCAAGGACCAGGGCGTGCCGATCTCGACGATCTCGTTCGGCACCCCGTACGGCTACGTCGAGATCAACGACCAGCGCCAGCCGGTGCCCGTCGACGACGAGATGCTCAAGAGGATCGCCGATCTGTCCGGCGGCGAGGCCTACACGGCGTCCAGCCTGGAGCAGCTGCGGCAGGTCTACTCGAACCTGCAGCAGCAGATCGGCTACGAGACGATCCGGGGCGACGCGAGCATCGGCTGGCTGCGGCTCGGTGCGCTGGCCCTGGCGCTGGCGACGCTGGCGGCGCTGGCCATCAACCGTCGTCTGCCGAACTGAGATGGATGTGAGATGACGCTTCCACTGCTGGGGCCGGTATCGCTGACAGGGTTCACCCACCTGTGGTGGTTCCTGTTCTTCCTGATCGTCTTCGTGGCGCTGGTGGTGTACTACGTCGTCGCCCAGGCCCGGCGGCGGCGCCGGCTCGAGCAGTTCGCCAACGCCGACCTGATCGACAGTGTGGCCACCCGACGGCCCAGCAGGCTGCGTCATCTGCCGGCGGCGCTGCTGGCGGTCGCGCTGCTGTTCTGCATGGTCGCGCTGGCCGGGCCCACCCACGACCAGCGGCTGCCGCGCAACCGTGCCGTGGTGGTGCTGGCCATCGACGTGTCGCAGTCGATGAAGGCCACCGACGTCACCCCCAGCCGGCTGGCCGCCGCCCAGGAGGCCTCGAAGAACTTCGTCGACGAGCTGACCCCGGGCATCAACCTCGGCGTGATCTCCTACGCGGGTGTGGCGACCGTGCTGGTCTCGCCGACCACCAACCGCGACGCCAGCCGCCGCGCGATCGACAACCTGCAGGTCGCCGACCGCACCGCCACCGGCGAGGCGATCTTTACCGCGCTGTCGTCGATCTCGACGGTCGGCGCGGTGATCGGCGGCGGCGACGAGCCCCCGCCCGCGCACATCGTGCTGTTCTCCGACGGCAAGGAGACGGTGCCGTCGAACCCGGACAACCCCAAGGGCGCCTACACCGCCGCCCGCGCCGCCAAGGACCAGGGCGTGCCGATCTCGACGATCTCGTTCGGCACCCCGCACGGTGAGGTCGAGGTCAACGGGGAGACGGTGCCGGTGCCCGTCGACGACAAGATGATGCGCCGCATCGCCGAACTGTCCGGCGGCGAGTCCTACACCGCGGAGAACCTCGAGGAGCTCAACAAGGTCTACGAGACCCTGCAGGACCAGATCGGCTACGAGACGGTGCGCGGCGAGGCCACCACCGGGTGGCTGCGGCTGGCCGCGCTGGTGGCCGCCGTCGCCGCGCTGGCCAGCCTGCTGATCAACCGGCGGCTGCCGCTGTAACTAAGGCGATTTCTTAACAACGATATGCAGGCGATAGGTTGACGGGCATGACCGCAGACGCAAGGAGCGAACAGACCCCCGAAAACACCGCCCCCGCACCCGGCCGTCCGCCTTTTGTCTCCCGGTCCGTCCTGGTCACCGGCGGAAACCGGGGTATCGGCAAGGCGATCGCGTTGCGGCTCGCCGCCGACGGCCACAAAGTCGCCGTCACCCACCGCGGCTCCGGCGCCCCGGAGGGCCTGTTCGGTGTCGAGTGTGACGTCACCGACAACGCCGCGGTCGACCGCGCCTTCAAGGAGGTCGAGGAGCACCAGGGTCCGGTCGAGGTGGTGGTGGCCAACGCCGGCATCTCCAAGGACGCGTTCCTGATGCGGATGACCGAGGAGCGGTTCTCCGAGGTCATCGACACCAACCTCACCGGTGCGTTCCGGGTGGCGCAGCGGGCCTGCCGCAGCATGCAGCGCAACAAGTTCGGCCGACTGATCTTCATCGGCTCGGTGTCGGGCATGTGGGGCATCGGCAACCAGGCCAACTACGCCGCCGCCAAGGCCGGTCTGATCGGCATGGCCCGCTCGATCTCGCGCGAGCTGTCCAAGGTCAACGTCACCGCCAACGTCGTCGCACCCGGTTACATCGACACCGAGATGACCCAGGCGCTCGACGAGCGGATCCAGCAGGGCGCGCTGGACTTCATCCCCGCCAAGCGGATCGGCACCGCCGAGGAGGTCGCGGGCGCGGTCAGCTTCCTGGCCTCCGAGGACGCCGCCTACATCGCCGGGGCGGTCATCCCGGTCGACGGCGGCATGGGCATGGGTCACTAGAACTCACACGGCTTTTCGAGAATCAGAAGGGACTTTTCCAATGGCAGGTCTGCTCGAGGGCAAGCGCATCCTCGTCACGGGCATCATCACCGACAGTTCGATCGCGTTCCATATCGCCAAGCAGGCCCAGGAGGCCGGCGCCGAGCTGGTGCTCACCGGTTTCGACCGGCTCAAGCTGATCAAGCGCATCGCCGACCGGCTGCCCAAGCCGGCGCCGCTGCTCGAGCTCGACGTGCAGAACCAGGAGCACCTCGACACGCTGGCCGCCCGCATCACCGCCGAGATTGGTGAGGGCAACAAGCTCGACGGCGTGGTGCACTCGATCGGCTTCATGCCGCAGTCCGGGATGGGTATCAACCCGTTCTTCGACGCCCCCTACGAGGACGTCTCCAAGGGCATCCACATCTCGGCGTACTCCTACGCCTCGCTGGCCAAGGCCACGCTGCCGATCATGAACCGCGGCGGCAGCATCGTCGGCATGGACTTCGACCCGTCCCGGGCCATGCCCGCCTACAACTGGATGACCGTCGCCAAGAGCGCGCTGGAGTCGGTCAACCGGTTCGTCGCCCGCGAGGCCGGGCCGTACGGCGTGCGCTCGAACCTCGTTGCGGCGGGCCCGATCCGCACGCTGGCGATGAGCGCCATCGTCGGCGGCGCGCTCGGCGAGGAGGCCGGCGCCCAGATGAAGCTGCTCGAGGAGGGCTGGGACCAGCGCGCCCCGATCGGCTGGAACATGAAGGACCCGACGCCGGTCGCCAAGACCGTGTGCGCGCTGCTGTCGGACTGGCTGCCTGCCACCACCGGCACGATCATCTTCGCCGACGGCGGCGCCAGCACACAGTTGCTGTAGTGGTGCCTTAGTGGATTTCGACGCGCTGCTGCTGCTGTCGTTCGGCGGGCCCGAGGGGCCCGACGACGTGATGCCGTTCCTGGAGAACGTCACCCGGGGCCGCGGCATCCCGCGCGAGCGGCTGGCCAGCGTCGCCGAGCACTACCTGCACTTCGGCGGGGTCTCGCCGATCAACGGCATCAACCGCGCCGTGATCGAGCAGCTGCGCGGCCTGATCGACCTGCCGATCTACTTCGGCAACCGCAACTGGGCGCCCTACGTCGAGGACGCCGTCACCGCGATGCGCGACGACGGGGTGCGGCGGGCGGCGGTGTTCACCACCTCGGCGTGGGGCGGCTACTCCAGTTGCGCGCAGTACGTCGAGGACATCGCGCGCGGCAGGCGCGCGGCGGGCGAGAACGCACCCCAGCTGGTCAAGCTGCGCCAGTACTACGACCACCCGCTGCTGGTGCGGATGTACGCCGACGCGGTGACCGCCGCCGCGCAGACCGTGCCCGCGGATGCCCGGCTGATCTTCACCGCCCACTCGATCCCGCTGTCGGCGCAGAACCGTTGCGGCGACCGGCTTTACCAGCGTCAGGTGGCGCACGCGGCGAAGCTCGTCGCGGCGGCGGCCGGCTACACCGAGTACGACCAGGTGTGGCAGTCGCGGTCCGGCCCGCCGCAGGTTCCGTGGCTGGAACCCGATGTGGGCGATCATCTTTCCGCGCTGGCAAGTGCCGGCACCAAGGCGGTCATCGTGTGCCCGATCGGTTTCGTCGCCGACCACATCGAGGTGGTCTGGGACCTCGACCACGAGCTGCGTGAGCAGGCCGAGGCGGCCGGAATCGCGTTCGCACGGTCCGCCACCCCCAACGCCGACCTGGCGCAGGTGGCCGCCGCACTGCTGGACGAGCTCCGTAACGGACGCTCGCCCGAACGGGTCGTGTCAGCGGATCAGCCTGAACTGCAAGGGTTTTCGACCGACGGTGTGCTGTGCACGCCGGCCTGTGAGGCTAGCGCCAGGCCGAGTGCAGGATCGCGGTGACCGCGGCGATGCGCGCCGATCGCACCACCGACGGCAACGGTCGCAACGCGTCGTTGGCGAGCTGAATCTCCGAGGAGCTCTGCAACCCGCTGGGGATCAACCCGGAACTGACCGTGATGATCGCGTCGACCTGGGTGGCGTTCTCCAGCACCCGGCGCGCACGCTCCGGTGCGTGGTCCGGAATACGGTGCACCCGAGTGGATTCCACGATCTGCTCGACGAGCCCGCGGGGATCGTCGATGTCGAAGTCGGCGGCGCCGGCCCGCAGCGCGCCGAGCGCGTTGGCGGCGGCCCGCACCGCCGAGCGCAGCTCGTACTCGGCCTCGCCGAGGTCCACGTACACCGCGGGGGCGGGGTCCGGAACCGAGTACACGGTCCACGACAGGCCGGTGGGCTCGGCCTCGAAATCCTCGTCGACGTCGATTTCGTCGTACTCGAAATCGGGCACCAGTCCCACCGCGCCCGCCGGACCCCCGGAGACCACGACGGCCTCGCCCGCGGTCATCGCATCGCGCTGGAACTGGGTGCCCGCGGGCAGTCCGCGCACGTCACCGGGGACGGGCAGGGCCAGCGCGACAGGCGGTCCGCTGCGGTCGGTTCCGGCGGCGGAGCGCACCGTCTGCAGTAGCGACACCGTGCTGGAGTCCAGCAGATCCGGCCAGGGCAGCCCGGTGCGGCCCGCTGCTGTCGAGTCGTATGCGGTAACGGAATGTCTTGGTGCCCAAAGGGATAACGCATCCAGAACATCGTCGGGCGCGGCCGCGCCTGCCAGCCAGGCGTTGGTCCACACCGTCAACGAAACACTCGGACACCACATGATGTTGGCAGTGTAGTTGTTACGCCCGCACGGGGCCGATGTCGACGTTACGCTGGGCGCATGCCTGCCGCGCTGCTCTGGCTGATCGCTGCGCTCGCCCTCGCGGGGGCCGAAGCGCTCACCGGCGATCTGTTCCTTCTCATGCTCGGCGGCGGAGCGCTCGCCGCCGCCGGATCCAGCCTCGTCTTCGACGAGTTGTGGATCAACGGCACGGTGTTCGCGGTGGTCTCGGTGCTGCTGCTGGTGCTGGTCCGGCCCGCGCTGCGCAGACACTTCCGGGAGGGCACCGGGCTGCCCGATCCGGCCAAGGCACTGGAGGGCAAGAGCGCGCTGGTGCTCGACCGGGTGGCCCGGCACGAGGGACAGGTCAAGCTCGACGGTGAGGTGTGGACCGCGCGCCCGCTCAACGAGGGTGACGTCTACGAGCCCGGCGACCAGGTGACCGTGGTCAAGATCGACGGCGCCACCGCCGTCGTGCAGAAGCTGACGTAACCGCTGGGCAGAAGGGGAGAACCGCAATGGAAGGTGCCGTCGCCGGCCTGATCCTCGTCGGGGTGCTGGTGGCCGTCGCCGCCATCATCGTGGCGAAGTCGATCGCGCTCATTCCGCAGGCCGAGGCCGCGGTGATCGAACGACTGGGCCGCTACAGCAAGACCGTGTCCGGCCAGCTGACCCTGCTGGTGCCGTTCATCGACAAGATCCGCGCCCGGGTGGACCTGCGCGAGCGGGTGGTGTCGTTCCCGCCCCAGCCGGTGATCACCGAGGACAACCTGACCGTGCAGATCGACACGGTCGTCTACTTCCAGGTGACCAACCCGCAGGCCGCGGTCTACAACATCAGCAACTACATCGTCGGCGTCGAACAACTGACCACCACGACGCTGCGCAACCTCGTCGGCGGCATGACGCTGGAGCAGACGCTGACCTCCCGCGACCAGATCAACACCGCGCTGCGCGGTGTCCTCGACGAGGCCACCGGCCGCTGGGGGCTGCGGGTGGCGCGCGTCGAGCTGCGCAGCATCGATCCGCCGCCCAGCATTCAGGACTCGATGGAGAAGCAGATGCGCGCGGACCGCGAGAAGCGCGCGATGATCCTGACCGCCGAGGGTTCCCGCGAGGCGGCGATCAAACAGGCCGAGGGCCAGAAGCAGGCGCAGATCCTGGCCGCCGAGGGCGCCAAGCAGGCCGCGATCCTGGCCGCCGAGGCCGATCGCCAGTCCCGCATGCTGCGCGCCCAGGGTGAGCGGGCCGCCGCCTACCTGCAGGCGCAGGGTCAGGCCAAGGCCATCGAGAAGACGTTCGCGGCGATCAAGGCGGGCAGGCCCACCCCGGAACTGCTGGCCTACCAGTACCTGCAGACCCTGCCGCTGATGGCCAAGGGGGAGGCCAACAAGGTGTGGATCGTGCCGTCGGACTTCGGGTCTGCGCTGCAGGGCTTCACGAAGCTGCTCGGCGCTCCGGGCGAGGACGGGGTGTTCCGCTACACGCCGTCGCCGGTCGACGACGTGCCGCCCAGCTCCGACGACGACGAGGTCGCCGACTGGTTCAACACCGAGACCGATCCCGAGATCGCCCGCGCGGTCGCCAAGGCCGAGGCGGAGGCGCGCAGCTCCACGGTGGAACCGGCCCCGGGCTACACGTCGCCGCAGCTGGGCGCGCCGACCACCCCGACCACGCCGCCGGCGGTGCCGCCCTCGCAGCTCTGAGCCCGGCCGCGGCGGTGCAGCCGCCGGTGGGCGGCCACCTCGAGGCACAGCCCGGTGATCCCGACGGCCGCCGTGCACGCCGACACCGCCATCAGCAGCGGGCTGACGTTGCCGGTCAGCGCGTCGCCGAGGATCACCACCGCGGCGGTGCCGGGCAGCAGCCCGCCCAGGGTGGCCAGCGCGTAGGGCACCAGCCGCACCGACGAGGCGCCCGCGGCGTAGTTGAGCACCGAGAACGGCACCGCGGGGATCAGCCGCATGGACAGCACGGTGGGCCAGCCGCGTTCCCGCAGCCGGGCGTTGAGCGTGTCGATCCGCGGGTGGGGCAGCACCCGGTCCAGCCGCAGCCCGAGCGCGCGCACGGCGAGTAGCGCCAGCACGGCGCTGATCGTCGCGGCGGTCACCGCCAGCGAGACCCCGAGCACCGGGCCGAACAGCAGACCGGCGGCCAGCGTGAACGCGGTGCGCGGGAACGGGAACACGGTCACCACGATGTGGGCGGCCAGGAACGCCAGCGGGAACCACGGGCCCGCCGAGGTGGCCCAGTCGCGCAGCTGCAGTGCCGTCGGCAGCGGGACCAGCATCGCGATTGCGACGAGAATCACAATCGCCGCCAGGGTGCCGATCAACCGCCACCGGGGCACCTGCGCGGCGGTCGTGGCGACCGCGCTGACGAGCGCGCGCATGGTGCTGACGACGGTTTTCACGGGATTCAGCCTACGTAACCCGCGCCGGTGGCCGCCGCGGCTGCGAACGTGAGTCGGCATGCCCGGGGGACAGCGCTGTGATGGCCATCATTTAGCCTGATGGCGTGCAGAAACCCACTGCGGTCGAGGCCGATCGGGAGCGCTGGCGCGCAGCGGTCGCCGGGGTGCTGGCAAAGAGCACCAAGCGCGATCCCGCCGATCTGCCCGCCGAACCCGAGCGCCTGCTGGATTCGCCGACCTACGACGGCTTCGCCATCCGTCCGCTCTACACGAGCGCCGACGAGCTGCCCGAGCCGCCGCTGCCGGGCCATTGGCCCTTCGTGCGCGGCGGCGACGCGCTGCGCGACGTCAAGTCGGGGTGGAAGGTCGTCGAGCCGTTCCCGGTCAACGACGACGACAACGTCTCCGAGCACAACGGCGCGGTGCTGCTGAGCCTGACCGAGGGGGTCAGCGCGCTGGCGGTGCGCGTCGGTGACAAGGGCATCCGCGCCGACGAGCTGGACCGGTTCTTCGACGGGGTGTTCCTCGACCTGGTGCCAGTGATCTTCGACGCCGCGGGCCCCGACTACGCCCGCACGGTCGACGCGGTGCTGGGTCTGGTGGACGGCTTCGACGACGACCAGCGGGCGCGGCTGGCGATCGACTTCGGCGCCGACCCGCTGACCGCACCGCTGAGCGGACGCGCGGCCCCGGATGCCGGTGACGTCACCGCCGCCGCGGCCAGGGTGACCGGCTTCGGCGGGCACCTGCGCACCGTCACCGTCGACGGCCCGGCGTTCCACAACCGCGGCGCCAACGCGTCGTGGGAGCTCGCCGGCCTGATCGGCGCCGGCGTCGAGTACCTGCGGCTGTTCGGCGCCGCCGGCCTCGATGTCTCGGATGCGTTGCGCCAGATCAGCTTCCGTGTCGCCGTCGACGACGACCAGTTCATGGGCGTGGCCAAGCTGCGCGCCGCCCGCAAGCTGTGGGCGCGGGTCGCCGAGGTGGTCGGCGCCAAGGACGCCGGCGCGGCCACCGTGCACGCGGTGACGTCGCTGCCGATGATGACCAAGCGCGACCCGTGGGTGAACATGCTGCGCACCACGCTGGCCGCGTTCTCCGCCGGGGTCGGCGGGGCCGACACCGTGCAGGTGCACCCGTTCGACGTCGCGATCGTCGGCGGCTACCCGGGCACCGCGCCCGGCTTCGCCCGCCGGATCGCGCGCAACACCCAGCTGCTGCTGCTCGAGGAGTCGCACCTGGGTCAGGTGCTGGACCCGTCGGCGGGCTCGTGGCACGTCGAGGACCTGACCGAGCAGCTGGCGCGCCAGGCGTGGAAGCACTTCCAGGACATCGAGTCCCGGGGCGGCTTCAGCAAGGCCCGCGACCACGTGGCCGAGCAGATCGCCGAGGTGGCCGCCAAGCGCGCCGACGACATCGCCCACCGCCGCACCTCGATCACCGGGGTCAACGAGTTCCCGAACCTCGACGAGCCGCCGCTGCCGCCGGGGGAGGCGCTGGAGGGTGTGGCCCGCTACGCCGCCGGGTTCGAGGCGCTGCGCGACCGCTCGGATGCGTTCCTGGCCAAGACCGGGGCCCGGCCGAAGGTCAGGCTGCTGCCGCTGGGCCCGCTTGCCGAGCACAACGTGCGCACCACGTTCGCGACGAACCTGCTGGCCTCCGGCGGTATCCAGGCCGTCACCGACGAGGACGCGCCGATCGCGGTGATCTGCGGCACCGACGCCCGCTACGCCGAGGAGGCGTCCGCGGCCGTCGACGCCGCCCGGGCGGCCGGGGTCTCCTACGTCCTGCTCGCCGGGCCGGAAACGGCTGTCGCCGAAGCGAATTCGAAGCCGGACGGCTACCTGACCGCGAAGATCGACGCGGTCGCCACCCTGTCGGACCTGCTCACCAGATTGGGGGCCTGAGGTGACTGCCACTGCGGGAATCGGTAAGGACATCGGGAGTTTCGCCGACGTCCCATTCGAGAGCGCCACCACCGGCGAGGCGCCCACCGAGGCCGCCGTCGCCGCCCACGTCGAGGCGGCCGCCGCCGCGCACGGCTACAGCGCCGAGCAGCTGGACTGGGTGACCCCGGAGGGCATCGAGGTCAAGCCGGTCTACACCGGCGCCGACCGGGCCGCGGCCGCCGCGGCCGGCTACCCGCTGGACACCTTCCCGGGTGAGCCGCCGTTCATCCGCGGGCCCTACCCGACGATGTACGTCAACCAGCCGTGGACCATCCGCCAGTACGCGGGCTTCTCCACCGCCGCGGAGTCCAACGCCTTCTACCGGCGCAACCTGGCCGCCGGCCAGAAGGGCCTGTCGGTGGCCTTCGACCTGGCCACCCACCGTGGCTACGACTCCGACCACCCGCGCGTCCAGGGTGACGTCGGGATGGCCGGTGTGGCAATCGATTCCATCCTCGACATGCGTCAGCTGTTCGACGGGATCGACCTGGGCAGCGTGTCGGTGTCGATGACCATGAACGGCGCGGTGCTGCCGATCCTGGCGCTGTACGTGGTGGCCGCCGAGGAGCAGGGGGTTCCGCCGGAGAAGCTGGCCGGGACCATCCAGAACGACATCCTCAAAGAGTTCATGGTCCGCAACACCTACATCTACCCGCCCAAGGAGTCGATGCGGATCATCTCGGACATCTTCGCCTACACCAGCGCGAAGATGCCGAAGTTCAACTCGATCTCGATCTCCGGGTACCACATCCAGGAGGCCGGGGCGACCGCCGATCTGGAGCTGGCCTACACGCTGGCCGACGGTGTGGAGTACATCAAGGCGGGCTTGGAGGCCGGCCTGGACGTGGACAAGTTCGCGCCGCGGCTGAGCTTCTTCTGGGGCATCGGCATGAACTTCTTCATGGAGGTCGCCAAACTGCGCGCCGGCCGGCTGCTGTGGAGCGAGCTGGTCTCGCAGTTCGGGGCCAAGAACCCGAAGTCCCTGTCGCTGCGCACACATTCGCAGACCTCGGGCTGGTCGCTGACCGCGCAGGACCCGTTCAACAACGTCGCCCGCACCTGCATCGAGGCGATGGCCGCCACCCAGGGCCACACCCAGTCGCTGCACACCAACGCGCTCGACGAGGCGCTGGCGCTGCCGACCGACTTCTCGGCCCGCATCGCCCGCAACACCCAGCTGGTGCTGCAGCAGGAGTCCGGCACCACCCGGCCGATCGACCCGTGGGGCGGTGCGTACTACGTCGAGTGGCTGACCCATCAGCTGGTCGTGAAGGCCCGCGCGCACATCGCCGAGGTGTCCGAGCACGGCGGCATGGCGCAGGCGATCTCCGACGGCATCCCGAAGCTGCGCATCGAGGAGGCCGCCGCGCGCACGCAGGCCCGCATCGACTCGGGACAGCAGCCGGTGATCGGCGTGAACAAGTACCGCGTCGAGGAGGACCTCGACATCGAGGTGCTCAAGGTCGACAACAGCAAGGTGCGCGCCGAGCAGCTGGCCAAGCTGCAGCAGCTGCGCGCCGAGCGCGACCAGGCTGCGGTCGAGGCCGCGCTGGCCGAGCTCACCCGCGCCGCGGCCACCCGGGAGTCGGCCGGGCCGGACGGCCTGGGTAACAACCTGCTGGCGCTGGCCATCAACGCGGCCCGCGCCAAGGCCACCGTCGGCGAGATCTCCGAGGCGCTGGAGAAGGTCTACGGGCGCCACGTCGCGGAGATCCGTACCATCGCCGGCGTCTACCGCGACGAGATCGGGGGTGGAGGGGTCAGCAACATCACGAAGGCCACCGACCTGGTGGCGAAGTTCGCCGAGGCCGACGGCAGGCAGCCGCGCATCCTGATCGCCAAGATGGGCCAGGACGGTCACGACCGGGGCCAGAAGGTGATCGCCACGGCGTTCGCCGACATCGGCTTCGACGTCGACGTGGGCTCGCTGTTCTCCACGCCGGAGGAGGTCGCCCGGCAGGCCGCCGACAACGACGTGCACGTCGTCGGCGTCTCGTCGCTGGCGGCCGGCCATCTCACGCTGGTGCCCGCGCTGCGCGACGCGCTGGCCGAGGTCGGCAGGCCGGACATCATGATCGTCGTCGGCGGGGTGATCCCGCCCGGCGACTTCGAGGAGCTCTACGCCGCCGGTGCGACCGCGATCTACCCGCCGGGCACGGTGATCGCCGACGCGGCGGTCGAGCTGCTGCACAAGCTGGCCGATCGCCTGGGCTACAAGCTCGACTAGATGACCGACCGGATCACCGAGCTCGCGGAGGCCGTCGCCCGCGGGGATCGGGCCGCGCTGCCGCGGGCCATCACCCTGGTCGAGTCGACCCGTGCCGACCACCGCGCCCAGGCCCAGCAGCTGCTGCTCAAGCTGACGCCGCACGAGGGCAAGGCGCTGCGGGTCGGCATCACCGGGGTGCCGGGTGTCGGCAAGTCGACGACGATCGAGGCGCTCGGCATGTATTTGATCGAGCAGGGGCACCGGGTGGCGGTGCTGGCCGTCGACCCGTCGTCCACCCGCACCAAGGGGTCGATCCTCGGCGACAAGACCCGGATGGCGCGGCTGGCCGTGCATCCGGACGCCTACATCCGGCCGTCGCCGACGTCGGGCACGCTGGGCGGCGTCGCCAAGGCCACCCGCGAGACGATCGTGTTGCTGGAGGCCGCAGGCTTCGACGTGGTGCTGGTCGAGACCGTCGGCGTCGGGCAGTCCGAGGTCACCGTCGCCAACATGGTGGACACCTTCGTGTTCCTCACCCTGGCGCGCACCGGCGACCAGTTGCAGGGCATCAAGAAGGGTGTCCTGGAGCTGGCCGACATCGTGGTGGTCAACAAGGCCGACGGTGAGCACGCGATGGAGGCCAAGCGCGCCGCCCGCGAACTCGCCGGCGCCATCCGGCTCATCTATCCGCGCGAGACGCTGTGGCTGCCACCGGTTCTCACGATGAGCGCGCTGGAGGGCACCGGCCTGGCCGAGCTGTGGGACACCGTGCTCAAACACCGCCAGGTGCTGATGGAGGCGGGGGAGTTCGAGGCCCGCAGGCGCACCCAGCAGGTCGAGTGGATGTGGTCGATGGTGCGCGACGCGGTCATCGACCGGGTGCTGTCCAACCCGCACGTCAAGGAGATCCGCGCCGAGATCGAGCGGCAGGTCCGCGACGGCGAACTGACCCCGGCGCTGGCCGCCGAGCGTCTGCTCGACGCCTCCGACGTGCGCTGAACAACGAAGACCACTTAACAAATCGGTAACTCGCGGAATCTTTGCCGGGCGGCGGAGTAAATTTCGTGATGTGACGGGTGTCAAATCCGGGCAGCGCGACGAGGCGCTCCCGCGCGGGATCCAGGGTGCCGCCGATCCGAGCTTCGCGTGCACGCTGCGGGCCTTCTCGCGGCTGTTCCCGGGTCGCCGGTACGGCGGCGGCGCACTGGCGGTCTACCTGCACGGTGAGCCGGTGCTGGACGTCTGGACCGGCTACGCCGACCGGCGCGGCACCGAGTTCTGGACCGCCGACACCGGCGCCATGGTCTTCTCCGTCACCAAGGGCCTGGCCTCGACCGTCGTGCACCGGCTGGCCGACCGCGGGCTGATCGACTACGACACCCCGGTGGCCGAGTACTGGCCGGACTTCGGCGCCAACGGCAAGGACCGCATCACCGTGCGCCAGGTGATGCAGCACCGCGCCGGGCTGTCACACCTCAACGGCTGCACCAAGGACGAGCTGCTCGACCACCAGGTGATGGAGGCGCGGGTCGCCGCCTCCCCGGTGAACAAGCTGCTCTACGGCCATCAGGCCTACCACGCGCTGACCTACGGCTGGCTGCTGTCGGGTCTGGTCCGGGCGATCACCGGCAAGGGTATGCGCACGCTGATCCGCGAGGAGCTCGCCGAACCGCTCAACACCGACGGGCTGCACCTGGGCCGGCCGCCCGCCGGGGCGCCCACACGGGCCGCGCAGATCCTGGCTCCGCAGAACCCGTCGAACAACCCGGTGTTCAACTTCGTCGCCCCGCGGGTCGCGGCGCTGGGGGTGTCGGGCATCTTCGGGTCGATCTACTTCCCGGGGGTGCGGTCCGTCATGCAGGGCGACACGCCGTTCCTGGACGCCGAGATCCCGGCCGCCAACGGTGTGGCCACCGCGCGTGCGCTGGCCCGGATGTACGGCGCGATCGCCAACGGCGGGCGCATCGACGGTGTGCAGTTCCTGTCCGAGGAGCGGGTCGCGGCGCTGACCGGCAGGCCCAGCCTGTGGCCGGACCGCAACGTGCTGATGCCGCTGAGCTTCCACCTCGGGTACCACTCGGTGCCGGTGCCGCCCGGGCTGCTGCCCGGTTTCGGTCACGCGGGCCTGGCCGGCTCGGTCGGCTGGGCGGACCCGTCCAGCGGGCTGGCGTTCGGGTTCGTGCACAACCGGCTGCTGACCCCGATGGTGTTCGACCAGGCGGTGTTCGCGGGTCTGGGGGTGCTGATCCGGCGCGACGCCGACCGGGCGCGCAGGCGCGGATACCAGGCGGTGCCGGAGCTGGGCGCCGCCTACACGCAGGCCGCGCGCAGCACCGCCGCCGTGTAGTTCGCCGTCCTAGCCGGCGTTGGTGAACCAGCGGGTCTTCTGCCGCCAGGACTCCGCCGAGGTGAGCGCGAAACCCGCACCGCACATGCAGGCGAACACCCACACCAGGGTGGTGCCGGCGTCGAGCTGCTGCAGCGCCGGGATGTAGGCGGTGGCCAGCCGGACCACGCAGGCCGCGATGCCGGCGGCGCTGGAGATCAGGTAGACGTTGGCGACCTTGCGCGAGCGCGGGTCCTTACGCAGCACCAGCAGTGCGCGGGAACCGTAGACCAGCAGGTAGATCAGCACGCCGCACAGGATCAGCCAGTACATGTTCAGCCAGAAGTCCGTGGGCACCTGGAAGAAGTCGGCCTTGTAGATACGCGCGCCGTTGCCCAGCGAGAACGTCACCAGCAGCAGCGGGATGCACAGGGTGGCGGGCAATTCCACGTAGAGCTTGAACGAGCGTTGCAGCAGGTGGTCGTCCTGCAGCCGGCCCAGCGCGTTGTAGACCACGGCGGAGGCGGCGACGATGTAGCAGTCGTGGCCGATGAAGTCCTCGAGGTTCCACTTCCCGGTCAGCGCGTGCAGGGCCACTCCGACCGTCTCGGATGCCCACGGCGACATCAGGATCACCGCCATGCCCTGCAGGGCGATGTTGAGGGTGGCGGCCACCTCCCACCGCGAGGACCACGTGACACGACGGATCCACAGGCTCCACGCGATACACCCGAGCGTGATCGCGATCAGTGTCGCCAGACCCATATAACGTGCCTTCGTGCCGCGGTGGTACTCGGCAAATTGTACGGGTTACAGCGGTGGGGCGTCACTCCTCGGCCGCAGTTCGGAGAGTCGCGGAGCGCGCGTGCGGGTTCTGGTGCTCTCCCGCACCGCGGTGGTCCGGCCGCCACCGCTGACCTCCAGTGATTCGACGTAATTCAGCACCTCCTGGCGCGTCATCAGGCCGAATCGGACCTGCAGATCCGGGTAACTGAGGCCGAACCTGTCCGCTACGCGACGTAACTCTTCGGCATCCGGATAGTCCGGTTCCTTGATCCGCCGGTAGTAGGTACTGCTCGAGGTCCCCAGGGCGTCGTAGATGTCCTTGGCTTCGATGTCCCCGTCCAGGAGGTAATCGAGCAGGGCTTTCAGCTGTCTGCCGTTCTCGTCGGTACGTGGCACCCGTCCACTTTAAACCACGTTCCCCGGTTTGGGCAGGGCCGTCCGCAAACTGCAGAGCGTTGCCTTAATTGACAGCACCGTCACGATTCTGGGATGCATCTCCCATTTTTGGGACACGTGGGTTATCTTGGTTCGCATGGTTGCCCCATATACAGTCCCGTCGGTCGCTGCGGCTGATCAGCTGCTCGGCGACTTAGCTCTAGCAACGGTCCGCATCGCGGACTACGACCCCGCCGACGCCCACGGCGCCGCTGCGATGGTGAAAGTCGAGACCCCGGTCAGCGAGGAGCTGGCCGCCGAACTCGACGGCGCCACCGAGTGGCTGGGTGTGCCGACCGACGAGATCCTGCTGGCGGCGCTGACCAGGACGATCGCCCGTACGCTCGGGGAGGGCGTGGTGCGCATCGACATCGCCAGCAACCGGGGCAGCCTGCTCGACGCGGTGCCGCTGCCGTGCGTCGGCCCGCAGCGCGCCACCGCCGCCGAGGTGCTCTCGGCCGTGCACCGCGCGCTGGCCGGTGCCACCGAGAGCGTGGCCGCCGAGAACTCGGAGATCTACTTCAACCTGGTCGGCGAGGCGCCGGCCGGCTCGGCCGCGGTTTCCGACACCCCGCCCGGCCTGGGACACGCGCTCGAGCTGCGGGTGTACCGCGCCGACGGCGATCTGCGCATCGACTGGTGGTACGACACCAGCCGATTCGAGGGCTACACGGTCGTCGAGCTCTCCGAGCAGTTCCCGCTGGCGATCGTCGAGATCGCCTCGGACGCGCTGCCCGTCAGCTGACACCGGTTCGGTAGAATCGCGGCCAACGGCGCGGATCCGGCCATCACCGGGGAGCCTTCGGAAGAACAGCTCGACAGCTCAGTAGAACCGAACGGGTGGGCCCGTCATCGCCCGAAAGTGAGCGGCGTGTCCCGTCGGTGACGGGATGCGCAAGCGGGGTGGTACCGCGGCGCTCGCGCACCTGCGCGACGTCGTCCCCGTGCCTGGATTTCTGTGTGGCACAGGAGACTTCGCACCACCGTGAGCACCACCGAGAGCGGCTATCCGAAGCCGGCCCCGGGTGCGCCGAACTTCCCGGCGCTCGAGGCCGACGTCCTGCGGTACTGGGACTCAGACGACACCTTCCGCGCGAGCATCGCACGCCGCGAGGGCGCACCCGAGTACGTCTTCTACGACGGTCCGCCGTTCGCCAACGGGCTGCCGCACTACGGCCACCTGCTGACCGGCTACGTCAAGGACATCGTGCCGCGCTACCGCACCATGCGCGGCTACAAGGTGGAACGCCGGTTCGGCTGGGACACCCACGGCCTGCCCGCCGAACTCGAGGTCCAGCGTCAGCTCGGCATCACCGATAAGGCGCAGATCGAGGAGATGGGCATCGAGAAGTTCAACGATGCCTGTCGCGCCTCGGTGCTCAAGTACACCCGCGAGTGGCGCGACTACGTCACCCGCCAGGCCCGCTGGGTCGACTTCGACAACGACTACAAGACGCTCGAACCCGAGTTCATGGAGTCGGTGATCTGGGCGTTCAAACAGCTCTACGACAAGGGTCTGGCCTATGAGGGCAACCGGGTGCTGCCGTACTGCTGGAACGACGAGACCCCGCTGTCCAGCCACGAGCTGCGGATGGACGACGACGTCTACCAGAGCCGCCAGGACCCCGCGCTGACCGTCGGCTTCCGGGTCGAGGAAGGTCCGCTGGCCGGCAGCTACCTGCTGATCTGGACGACGACGCCGTGGACGCTGCCGAGCAACCAGGCGGTCGCGGTGCATCCGGAGGTGACCTACGTCCAGGTCCGCGGCGCCGACGGCCGGACCTATGTGCTGGCGCAGGCGCGGGTCGGCGCGTATGCCCGCGAGCTCGGTGAGGAGCCGGAGGTGCTGGCCACCTTCAGCGGTCGCGACCTGCTCGAAACCCGTTACGTGCCACCGTTTCCGTACTTCGCCGACACCCCGAACTCGTTCCGGGTGCTGCCCGCCGAGTTCGTCAGCACCGACGACGGCACCGGCATCGTGCACATGGCGCCCGCCTACGGCGAGGACGACATGCTCACCGCGCAGGCCAACGGCATCGAGGCGGTCACCCCGGTCGACTCGAAGGGCCGCTTCGACCGGTCGGTGCCGGACTACGCGGGCCAGCACGTGTTCGACGCCAACCCGCAGATCATCCGCGACCTGAAGAACGGCACCGGCGCCGCCGCCGACAACGGCGCGGTGCTGCTGCGCCACGAGACCTACGAGCACTCCTACCCGCACTGCTGGCGCTGCCGGAACCCGCTGATCTACCGGGCGGTGTCGTCGTGGTTCATCAAGGTGACCGAGTTCCGTGACCGCATGGTGGAGCTCAACCAGCAGATCACCTGGTACCCCGAGCACGTCAAGGACGGGCAGTTCGGCAAGTGGCTGTCCAACGCCCGGGACTGGTCGATCTCGCGAAACCGTTACTGGGGCACCCCGATTCCGGTGTGGAAGTCCGACAACCCGGAGTACCCGCGCATCGACGTCTACGGCAGCCTCGACGAGCTCGAGCGTGACTTCGGGGTGCGTCCGGACAACCTGCACCGGCCCTACATCGACGAGCTGACCCGGCCCAACCCCGACGACCCGACCGGCAGGTCCACGATGCGCCGTATCGAGGACGTACTCGACGTGTGGTTCGACTCGGGTTCGATGCCCTACGCGCAGGTGCACTACCCGTTCGAGAACCGCGACTGGTTCGACTCGCACTTCCCGGGCGACTTCATCGTCGAGTACATCGGCCAGACCCGCGGCTGGTTCTACACGCTGCACGTCCTGGCCACCGCACTGTTCGACAAGCCGGCGTTCAAAACCTGTGTGTCGCACGGGATCGTGCTGGGCAACGACGGCCAGAAGATGAGCAAGTCGCTGCGCAACTACCCGGACGTCACCGAGGTGTTCGACCGCGACGGCTCCGACGCCATGCGCTGGTTCCTGATGGCCTCGCCGATTCTGCGCGGCGGCAACCTGATCGTCACCGAGCAGGGCATCCGCGACGGCGTGCGCCAGGTGCTGCTGCCGCTGTGGAACGCCTACACGTTCCTGGCGCTGTACGCGCCGAAGAAGGGCACGTGGCGCACCGACTCCACCCACGTGCTGGACCGCTACATCCTGGCCAAGCTCGCCGTGCTGCGCGACGATCTGACCGCCGCGCTGGACGTCTGCGACATCTCCGGGGCCTGCGACCAGTTGCGCCAGTTCGTCGAGGCGCTGACGAACTGGTATGTGCGCCGGTCGCGGTCGCGGTTCTGGGACGAGGACCCCGACGCCATCGACACCCTGCACACCGTGCTGGAGGTGACCTGCCGACTGGCCGCGCCGCTGCTGCCGCTGACCACCGAGAGGATCTGGCGCGACCTGACGGGGGAGCGCTCCGTGCACCTGACCGACTGGCCTGCGGAGGGCTCGCTGCCCGCCGATCCGCAGCTGGTCGAGACGATGGACCTGGTGCGCGACGTCGCGTCGGCGGGTTCGTCGGTGCGCAAGGCCAAGAAGCTGCGCGTGCGCCTGCCCTTGCCGAAACTGACTGTGGCCGTGGAGAATCCGCAGCGCCTCGAACAGTTCGCCGACCTGATCGCCGATGAGCTCAACGTCAAGGCCGTCGAGCTGACCGACGACATCGCCCGCTACGGCCGCTTCGAGCTGACCGTCAACGCCCGCGTCGCCGGACCGCGGTTGGGCAAGGACGTGCAGGCCGCGATCAAGGCGGTCAAGGCCGGTGAGGCGGTGGTCAACGCCGACGGCACGCTGACCGCCGGACCCGCGGTGCTGCAGCCCGAGGAGTACAGCTCCAAACTCGTTGCGGCCGACCCGGAGTGGACGGCGGCGCTGCCCGACGGTGCCGGCCTGGTGGTGCTCGACGGCACCGTCACCGAGGAGCTGGAGGCCGAGGGCTGGGCCAAGGACCGCATCCGCGAGCTGCAGGAGCTGCGCAAGTCCACCGGCCTGGAGGTGTCCGACCGGATCTCGGTGGTGATGTCGGTCCCGGCCGGGCGTCAGGAGTGGGCGCAGGCGCACCGCGACCTGATCGCGCACGAGATCCTGGCCACCAGCTTCGAATTCGGTGAGCCGGCCGACAGCACCGAGATCGGCGACGGTGTGCGGGTGTCGATCGCGAAGGTGTGACGCTCAGCCCGCGGCGACGCGGGCACCGCGTCCGGCGAACTCGACGGTGTCACCCGGCTGCAGCTGTCTGCCGCGGCGCTGTTCGGGTTCGCCGTTGACGGTGACCAGCCCCCCGGCGATCGCGGCCTTGGCGTCCGCACCGGTGTCGATGAGGCCGGCGAGCTTGAGGAACTGGCCGAGCCGGATGGTGCCGTCGGCGATCGTGACCTCCGGGTGCTCCATGGTCGTCAGGCTAGCCCCTTAGCATCGGCACGTGACCGACCGCTGGGTGCTGCATCTCGACATGGACGCGTTCTTCGCGTCGGTCGAGCAGCTGACCCGTCCCACGCTGCGCGGCAGGCCCGTGCTGGTGGGCGGGCTGGGCGGCCGCGGCGTGGTGGCCGGGGCCAGCTACGAGTCCCGGGTGTACGGCGCGCGCTCGGCGATGCCGATGCACCAGGCCCGCAGGCTCGTCGGGGCAGGCGCGGTGGTGCTGCCGCCGCGCGGCGTCGTCTACGGCACCGCCAGCCGGCGCGTCTTCGAGACCGTGCGCACCATGATGCCGGTGCTCGAACAGCTGTCGTTCGACGAGGCGTTCGGCGAACCCGCCGACCTGGCCGGGGCGTCGGCGGCCGACGTCGAACAGTTCTGCCGCACACTGAAGGCCCGGGTGTTCGACGAGACCGGGCTGGTCGCCTCGATCGGCGCGGGCTCGGGTAAACAGCTGGCCAAGATCGCCTCGGGCCTGGCCAAACCCGACGGCATCCGGGTGGTGCGCCGCGACGAGGAACGCGCGCTGCTCGACGGCCTGCCGGTCCGCAAGCTGTGGGGCATCGGGCCGGTGGCGGGGGAGAAGCTGCACCGGCTGGGCATCGAGACCATCGGCGCGTTCGCCGCGCTGACCGAGGCCGAGGCCGCCGACGTCCTCGGCGGCACCGTGGGGCCTGCGCTGCACCGGCTGGCCCGCGGCATCGACGACCGACCCGTGGCCCCCAACGCCCCGGCCAAACAGATCAGCGCGGAGTCGACGTTCCCGGAGGACCTGACCACCCTCGAGCAGTTGCGCGAGGCGATGGGACCGATCGGTGAGCACGCGCACCGGCGGCTGCTCAAGGACGGCCGCGGCGCGCGCACGGTGACCGTGAAGCTCAAGAAGTCCGACATGAGCACGCTGACCCGGTCGGCCACCCTGCCGTACGCGACCACCGACGCGGGCACCCTGATCGCCACCGCCCGCCGGCTGCTGCTCGACCCCGTCGAGATCGGACCGATCCGCCTTCTCGGCGTCGGCTTCTCGGGACTCTCGGAGGTGCAGCAGGAGTCGCTGTTCCCGGACCTGGACCTGATGTCGTCCGATGACGCGGTGGCCTCCGGCGGCGCGGCGCCGCGGCCCGCCGAGGAGCGGTCCCCGCAGTGGCGCATCGGCGACGACGTCACCCACCCGGACTTCGGGCACGGCTGGGTGCAGGGCGCCGGGCACGGCGTGATGACGATCCGGTTCGAGACCCGCGCCACCGGACCCGGCCAGGCCCGCACCTTCCGGCTGGACACCCCGGGCATCGAACGCGCCAACCCCGTCGACAGCCTGGACTGGCCGGAGTACGTCGCCGAGACGGCGCGTTACCAGAGCACCCCGTAGCCGCCCGCGATCGTGAACCCGTGGCCGCCGTACGTCTGGCACGTCAGTGCGCCCTGGTGGCCCATCGCGCAACCGGCGCCCCAGTTCTCCAGCCGGTGGCCCGGCGGCAGCACGTCCACCCCCTCGCGGGTGAACGTCGCGGTGTCGGAGTACCGGTACTCGGCGGGCCCGCCGCTGGTCAGAAATGTCTGGTTGGTGCCGGGCGGTGCGTCGGCGGGCACACCGTCGCAGCCGATCGGGCCGCCGTTGGGCCCGATCCCGCACGACCACCCGTCCGGGGTGCGGAAGAAGACGTGATAGTTCGGCGGCGGTCCCGGCCGGTAGTTGCCCTGCGCGACGGGGTAGTCCGCGAAATCGGGCACGTCGGGCGGCGGCTCGGCTGCGGCCGCCGCGGGACCCAGCGTGATCACGCCCGCCCCGGCGAGCACGGCCGCCGTGCGTGTCAACCCCATGCGGCGAACACCTCCTCGACAGCAGCGTCGGCGGCCAGCGCCGCCATCAGCAGGACCCGCGCCTGCCCCGGGCGCAGCCGCGGCACCGGCACCGCGCCCGCCTCGACCAGGTCGTGACCCGGGCCGTAGCCGGGATCGACCCGCCCGCCCGGCACCCGGGTGGACACCACCACCGCGATGCCGTCGGCGCACAGCTCGCGCACCCCGTTGATCACCGCCGCGCCCGCGTTGCCGGACCCCAGCGCCTCCAGCACGATGCCGCGGGCACCCGCCGCCGCGCAGGCCCGCATCGCCACCGCGTCGGCCCCCGGATACGCCGCGACGATGTCCACCCGCGGCGCCGCGGCCGCCGGACCGGCCGCCAGCCGGGGCCGCGTCTTGGCCGCGTCGATGGACACCGAACCGTCGGACACGGTCCCCACTGCGGTCCCGTCGAACCCGCGCAGCCCCGCGGTGCTGGTCTTGGTCAGCCCGAGCGGCTGCCACACCGTGCCTGCGAAACTCACCACCACGCCCAGCCCGCGGGCCGCGTCGCTGCCCGCCACGGTCACGGCGTCGCGCAGATTGCCCGGCCCGTCGGTGTCGGGTGCGTCGGCGCTGCGCTGGGCCCCGGTGAGCACCACCGGGACCGGCCCCGGGTAGGTCAGCTCGAGCCAGAGCGCGGTCTCCTCCATGGTGTCGGTGCCGTGGGTGAGCACCACGCCGTCGGCGCCGTCGGCGACGGCCGCCGATACCGCCGCGCCGATGCGGTCCCAGTCCGCCGGCGTCAGTTGCGAGCTGTCCAGCGCCATCAGGTCCACGGTGTCGACCCGCAGCCCGGCCGTCAGGTCCGCGCCGTGCCGGGTGGGCCGCTTGACCCCGTCGGCGCCGGTGCTCGTCGCGATGGTGCCGCCGGTGGTGATGACGACCAGGCGAGACCCGGTGAGGCGAGACATGATGCGGAATTCCTCCCCACGGCGGCTTTGGGATGATGGAGCGGTGACTGAGGACCAGGATGCGGCCGAACGGACGACCGAGGCGCCGCCCAGGCGCAGGCTGCGACTGCTGTTGGCGGTCGCGGCGGTGGTGCTGGTCACCGACATCGTCACCAAGGTACTCGCCGTCAAGCTGCTGACCCCGGGTCAGCCGGTGTCGATCATCGGCGACACCGTGACATGGACGCTGGTCCGCAACTCCGGTGCCGCGTTCTCGATGGCGACGGGCTACACGTGGGTGCTCACGCTGATCGCCACCGGTGTGGTGATCGGAATCATCTGGATGGGCCGGCGGTTGGTCTCACCGTGGTGGGCGGTCGGTCTGGGTCTGATCCTCGGTGGCGCGCTGGGCAACCTGGTGGACCGCTTCTTCCGCTCACCCGGACCGCTGCAGGGCCACGTCGTGGACTTCCTGTCGATCGGGTGGTGGCCGGTGTTCAACGTGGCCGACCCGTGCGTGGTCGGCGGGGCGATTCTGCTGGTGGCGTTGTCGCTGTTCGGCTTCGACTACGACAGCCCGGGGCGACGACGGGCCGGCGCCGAGGACGAGTAGATGACGGATAGATCGCTTCCGGTCCCGGAGGGACTGGCGGGGATGCGGGTGGACGCCGGGCTGGCCCGGCTGCTGGGCCTGTCGCGCACCGCGGTGGCCGCGATCGCCGAGGAGGGCGGGGTGCTCATCGACGGTGCACCCGCCGCCAAGGCGGACAAACTGCCCGCGGGTGCCTGGCTGGAGGTGCGGCTGCCCGAGGCGCCCAAACCCGTGGAGAACACGCCCGTCGAGATCGAGGGCATGGGGATCCTGTACTCCGACGAGGACATCGTCGCGGTGGACAAACCGCCGGGCGTGGCCGCGCACGCCACCGTCGGCTGGCACGGGCCCACCGTGTTGGGCGGGCTGGCCGCCGCGGGCTTCCGGATCAGCACCTCGGGTATCCACGAGCGCCAGGGCATCGTGCATCGGCTCGACGTCGGCACCTCCGGTGTCATGGTGGTCGCACTGTCCGAGCGGGCCTACACGGCGCTCAAGCGGGCGTTCAAACAGCGCACCGTCGAGAAGCGTTACCACGCACTGGTGCAGGGCCATCCGGATCCGACCAGCGGCACCATCGACGCGCCCATCGGCAGGCACCGCGGGCACGACTGGAAGTTCGCGGTCACCGAGAACGGCAGGCACAGCGTCACCCACTACGACACGATCGAGGCGCACCGCGCCGCCAGTCTGCTCGACATCGAGCTGGAGACCGGCCGTACCCACCAGATCCGCGTGCACTTCGCCGCGCTGCACCACCCGTGCTGCGGCGACCTCACCTACGGTGCCGACCCCACGTTGGCGAAAAAGCTTGGGCTGCAACGACAGTGGCTGCACGCGCGGTCGCTGGCGTTCGCGCACCCGGCCGACGGCCGGCGCATGGAGATCACCAGCCCGTACCCGCAGGATCTGCAACACGCCCTCGACGTTCTGCGTAACGAACTGTGAGTGAGAACCGCAGGGCCGGACTGCTGTTCGGGCTCGGCGCGTATCTGTGCTGGGGCATCTTCCCGGCGTTCTTCCCGCTGCTGAAGCCGGCGGGGGCGGCGGAGATCCTCGCGCACCGGATCGTGTGGAGCTTCGTGTTCATGCTCATCGTGCTGGCGGTGATGCGCCGGCTCGGCGACCTGCGCGCGTTGGGCAGGCGCACCTGGGCGCAGCTGGCGCTGGCCTCGGCGCTGATCGCGGCGAACTGGGGGATCTACGTCTACGCGGTCAACAACGGCCACGTGGTCGACGCGGCGCTGGGCTACTTCATCAACCCGCTGGTGACTGTCGCGCTGGGGCTGGTGATCTTCCGGGAGCGGCTCAACCCGGCGCAGTGGGCGGCGCTGGGGACCGCGCTGGTCGCGGTCGCGGTGCTCACCGTGGAGGTGGGCGCACCGCCCTACATCGGGCTCGGGCTGGCGCTGACGTTCGGCCTGTACGGCCTGGTCAAGAAGGTGGTCGCGGCCGACCCGCGGGTCAGCGTCGGGGTGGAGGCCGGGCTGGCGACACCGGTCGCCGTGGGTTATCTGGTCGTGCTGCAGACGGCCGGACACGGCACCCTTGTCGGGTACGGCGGCGGGCACGTGGCGTTGCTGGTGCTCGCCGGGGTGATCACCGCGCTGCCGCTGCTGCTGTTCGCCGCCGCGGCGCACCGGCTGCCGATGGTCAGCCTGGGCCTGATGTTCTATCTGACCCCTGTGATGCAGCTGAGCTGGGGCGTGTTGGTCGGGCACGAGCCGATGTCGGCGATGCGGTGGCTGGGCTTCGGGCTGATCTGGACGGCGCTGGCGGTGTTCACCCTCGACGCGATCCGTCGCGGTCGCGCTGATCGTTTGCACAAGGTGTCCAGTTGACCCTGGCCTAGCAATGTCTTAGCGTTTGCTCGTGGCTAGCAGGACCCAGCCCGCGACCAGCGGGCGCGGACGCGGGCGTCCTGTGGGGTCAGATTCCGCCGAAACGCGGGCGACGATCCTGCGGGCGGCGCGCACGGTGATCATCGAACGCGGATACGAGGCTGCGACGTTCCAGGCCATCGCCGCGCGTGCCGGTTTCAGCCGGCCCACGATGCACTACTACTTCAGCACCAAGGAAGAGATCTACGAGAGCCTGCAGCAGGAGGCCTACGCGCTCGTCGCCGACAGCATCGCCGCGGCGAAACGCGAGGAAACACTGTTGACACAGCTCGGTGCGTTCATCTCCACCGCACAGCGGCTGGACTTCTCCGACGGCTCGATGATGCGGTTCATCGTCAGCTCGCGCCTGGAGCAGCACCGCCACCCGCGGCTGCGCGCCACCACCACCCCGGTCAGCGACGCGGTCGCGGAGTTCTACACCTGGATGGTCGACGACGCGATCCGCCGCGGTGAGATCCCCGCCGACGCGGATGCCAGCGCGGTGGCCAACATGCTGTTCGCGATGTTCTGGGGGATGGGTCTGTTCGCGGGTTTCGTGCACGGCCCGCAGAACACATCAGGAATTGCCAAGCAACTTAACGTCCTGCTCCGCCGGGGCTTGCTGAATCCGCAGCCGGAGGCCGTCGAGGCGGCGGCCTCCGACCCGGAGCCGCTGGCCTTCGGGGCGTGAGGCGAGACACGCATCGCGACACGCCGGGAGATGTCGGTGCGCGGTCATAGACTGGCCACCCTATGAGCGGTTCGTCGTCGCGGTCCTTCGTGCACCTGCATAACCACACCGAATACTCGATGCTGGACGGCGCCGCGAAGGTCAAGCCGCTGCTCGCCGAGGCGCAGCGCCTGGAGATGCCCGCGATCGGGATGACCGACCACGGAAACATGTTCGGCGCCAGCGAGTTCTACAACGCCGCCACCGACGCCGGCATCAAGCCGATCATCGGCATCGAGGCCTACATCGCGCCCGGTTCGCGGTTCGACACCAAGCGGATCTTCTGGGGTGACCCCAGCCAGAAGGGCGACGACGTCTCCGGCAGCGGGTCCTACACCCACATGACGATGGTCGCCGAGAACGCGACCGGGCTGCGCAACCTGTTCAAGCTGTCGTCGCTGGCGTCGTTCGAGGGCCAGCTCGGCAAGTGGGCGCGTATGGACGCCGAACTGATCGCCGAACACGCCGAGGGCATCATCGCCACCACCGGCTGCCCGTCGGGGGAGGTGCAGACCCGGCTGCGCCTCGGCCACGACCGGGAGGCGCTCGAGGCCGCCGCCAAGTGGCGCGAGATCTTCGGCCCGGACAACTTCTTCCTCGAACTGATGGACCACGGCCTCGACATCGAGCGCCGGGTCCGCGAGGGGCTGCTGGAGATCGGTCGCAAGCTCAACATCCCGCCGCTGGCCACCAACGACTGCCACTACGTCACCCGTGACGCCGCGCAGAACCACGAGGCGCTGCTGTGCGTGCAGACCGGCAAGACGCTGTCGGACCCGAACCGGTTCAAGTTCGACGGTGACGGCTACTTCCTCAAGCCCGCCTCGGAGATGCGCGCGCTGTGGGACGACCAGGTGCCCGGGGCGTGCGACTCGACGCTGCTGATCGCCGAGCGGGTGCAGTCCTACGCCGACGTGTGGACACCGCGCGACCGGATGCCGGTGTTCCCGGTGCCCGAGGGCCACACCCCGGAGACCTGGCTGCGTCACGAGGTACACCAGGGCCTGACCCGCCGCTTCCCGGGCGCCGACGTGCCGCAGGACTACCTGGACCGCGCCGACTACGAGATCAAGGTCATCTGCGACAAGGGGTACCCGTCGTACTTCCTGATCGTGGCCGACCTGATCAACTACGCCCGCTCGGTCGGCATCCGGGTGGGCCCGGGCCGTGGTTCGGCGGCCGGGTCGCTGGTGGCCTACGCGCTGGGCATCACCAACATCGACCCGATCCAGTACGGGCTGCTGTTCGAGCGCTTCCTCAACCCGGAGCGCGTGTCGATGCCCGATATCGACATCGACTTCGACGACCGCAGGCGCGGCGAGATGCTGCGCTACGCCGCCAACAAGTGGGGCAGCGACCGTGTCGCCCAGGTGATCACGTTCGGCACGATCAAGACCAAGGCCGCGCTCAAGGACGCCGCACGCGTGCACTACGGCCAGCCGGGCTTCGCGATCGCCGACCGGATCACCAAGGCGCTGCCGCCGCCGATCATGGCCAAGGACATCCCGCTGTCGGGTATCACCGACCCGAACCACGAGCGGTACAAGGAGGCCGCCGAGGTCCGCGGGCTGATCGACACCGACCCGGATGTGCGCACGATCTACGAGACCGCGCGCGGTCTGGAGGGTCTGGTGCGCAACGCCGGTGTGCACGCGTGCGCGGTGATCATGAGCTCCGAACCGCTGATCGACGCGATCCCGCTGTGGAAGCGGCCGCAGGACGGCGCCATCATCACCGGCTGGGACTACCCGTCGTGTGAGGCCATCGGCCTGCTGAAGATGGACTTCCTGGGCCTGCGCAACCTGACGATCATCGGCGACGCGCTGGAGAACATCAAAGCCAACCGGGGCATCGACCTCGACCTGGACACGGTGCCGCTCGACGATCCCAAGACCTACGAGCTGCTGGGCCGCGGCGACACGCTGGGCGTGTTCCAGCTCGACGGCGGGCCGATGCGCGATCTGCTGCGCCGCATGCAGCCCACCGGGTTCGAGGACATCGTCGCGGTGCTGGCGCTGTACCGGCCCGGCCCGATGGGCATGAACGCCCACAACGACTACGCCGACCGCAAGAACGGCCGCCAGCAGATCAAGCCGATCCACCCCGAGCTCGAGGAGCCGCTGCGCGACATCCTCGACGAGACCTACGGCCTGATCGTCTACCAAGAGCAGATCATGCGCATCGCGCAGAAGGTGGCCGGCTACTCGCTCGCCCGAGCGGACACGCTGCGCAAGGCCATGGGCAAGAAGAAGCGCGAGGTCCTGGAGAAGGAGTTCGAGGGCTTCTCCGAGGGCATGAAGGCCAACGGGTTCTCCGACGCCGCGATCAAGGCGCTGTGGGACACCGTGCTGCCGTTCGCCGACTACGCGTTCAACAAGTCGCACGCCGCCGGCTACGGCCTGGTCTCGTACTGGACCGCCTACCTGAAGGCCAACTACCCGGCCGAGTACATGGCGGGCCTGCTCACCAGCGTCGGCGACGACAAGGACAAGGCCGCCGTCTACCTGGCCGACTGCCGCCGGCTCGGCATCACGGTGCTGCCGCCGGACGTCAACGAGTCCAGCCTGAACTTCGCCTCGGTCGGTGAGGACATCCGCTACGGCCTCGGCGCGGTCCGCAACGTCGGCGCCAACGTGGTGGAGTCGATCATCAGGACACGCACCGAGAAGGGCAAGTTCGTCGACTTCTCGGACTACCTCAACAAGATCGACATCGCGGCCTGCAACAAGAAGGTCACCGAGTCGCTGATCAAGGCCGGCGCGTTCGACTCGCTCGGTCATCCGCGCAAGGGCCTGTTCCTCATCCACACCGACGCCGTCGAGTCCGTGCTCGGCACCAAGAAGGCCGAGGCGATGGGGCAGTTCGACCTGTTCGGCGGCGCCGACGTCGCGACGGACTCGGTGTTTACGATCAAGGTGCCCGACGAGGAGTGGGAGGACAAGCACAAGCTCGCGCTGGAACGCGAGATGCTGGGCCTCTACGTGTCCGGGCATCCGCTGGAGGGCATCGCGCATCTGCTGGCCGCCCAGGTTGACACCCCGATCCCGGCGATCCTCGACGGCGACGTCCCCAACGACACCCAGGTGAAGGTCGGCGGCATCCTCGCCTCGGTGAACCGGCGGGTGAACAAGAACGGATTGCCGTGGGCCTCAGCGCAGTTGGAGGACCTCACCGGCGGTATCGAGGTGCTGTTCTTCCCGCAGACGTACTCCACCTTCGGTGCCGACATCGCCGACGACGCCGTGGTGCTGGTCGGCGCCAAGGTCGCGATCCGCGACGACCGGGTCTCGTTGATCGCCAATGACCTTGTGGTGCCGGACTTCTCGAACGCGCAGACGGACCGGCCGATCGCGGTCAGCCTGCCGACACGGCAGTGCACCATCGACAAGGTCACCGCGCTCAAGCAGGTGCTGACCCGTCATCCGGGTACCTCGCAGGTGCATCTGCGGCTGATCAGCGGGGAGCGGATCACCACGCTGGAGCTCGACCCGTCGCTGCGGGTGACACCGTCGTCGGCGCTGATGGGTGACCTCAAGGAGTTGCTGGGTCCGGGCTGCCTGGGCGGCTGAGCGGCTCCTCGTTGCGGCGCCGCCGGTCCTCCTCGGCCGCGTTGCTCTCGGCCCAGTAGTCCTCGAACGTCTCCCCGGGGCGCGCGCTGGGCACCCGGTTGAGCACCGCGCTGAGCCAGCGCGGCGGGGTCTGCGGTTCGTACTGCGGTAGCACCGCGCCGACCGCGAACAGCGTCTTGAGCACGACGAACACCCCGAACAGCGCCGAGGGTGCTCCGGTGACGGCGACGCCGAACATCCCGAAGATCAGGGTCAGGTGCACCACGACGAGCCGGCTCAGCCCGCGGTTGGCCTCCAGCTCGATGCGCCGGAACGGCCAGTGGCGCAGGCGGATCAGGTCGACGGCCAGATCGGCGGACAGGAATCCGAGCAGCCATGCGCAGCCAACGGTGACGCTGCGCCAGTCCACCCGGGCGAAGGCGTCGCCGTTGTGGTTGAGCAGTCCGAGGATGACGCCGAGGAAGATCGCGTGGCCTGCTGAGAACACCGCCGCGATGACCGCGAAGCTCCTGAGGAACGATCCGTCGCTGCGGGTGGCGCGCCGCGTCTTGCGGTCGGTGATCGGTGCCAGGTACCGGAAGTGCCCGCGGCACGGGCGCATTCGCCGGTGGGCGACGATCCGCACCGCGATGAACAGGCAGGTGACGACGTTCTCGATCCAGTACACCACCAGCGTGGTGCCCGCCGACCAGTGCTGCACGAACCAACCGGCGGCAGGAACCAGGTTGGCGGCGAGAAGGGTGACGGCGTGGATCAACCCGCCGTGGGCGGCGACAGTACGCCGCCGATGACCCAGGCGAGGGTGCCGACAGCCGCGCCGGCGAGCACCGCCGTCGCCGCGGTCACCGTGGCCACGCCGATCACCAGGGCCACCAGCACGCCCAACACCAGGGCGGCGACCTTGTGGGCCGGCCACGGCACACCGGCGATGCTGATCTCGCGGCGCAACTCGCGCGGTGCGTGAGTAGCCGCGATACGGAAATCGCCTGCCGTGGTCATATCTCGACGATAGCTCGTAAACAAAGTTTCGGGTAGCCGAAACGCCGGCTTGGAAGGTGCCGTTTAGGCTGGTCGTATGCCGCTCACCGGAGAGTATGAACCGAGTCCGTGGGACTGGGTCCGCGAACACGCCGACAAGATCCTCGAGACGGGCAGCACCGAGGGCATCGACCTCAAGGGCAAGCCGATCATCCTGCTCACCACCGTCGGCGCCAAGACCGGGAAGATCCGCCGGACGCCGCTGATGCGGGTGGAGCACAACGGCGAGTACGCCGTGGTGGCGTCCCAGGGCGGCGCCCCGAAGAACCCGTTCTGGTACTACAACATCAAGGCCCATCCGCGGGTTGAGTTGCAGGACGGCGCGGTGACCAGGGAATACGACGCCCGGGAGGTGTTCGGCGAGGAGAAGGCGCTCTGGTGGGAACGCGCCGTCGCCGCCTGGCCGGACTACGCCGACTACCAGAAGAAGACCGACCGGCAGATCCCGGTGTTCGTGCTCACCCCGGTGGACTGACCAGTCCGATTCCGAGAAACCGCCAGCGTGGTGGCACTATTGACGAGTGTCCGCTGAACTGAGCCAGGCCCCGAGAACGTCGCCGCTGACCGCGGCCGATATCGACGAGGCCGCTCAGCGAATTTCCGGCGTGGTGCACAAGACGCCACTTCAGCTCTGCGAACGGCTGTCCGACGCCACCGGCGCCACCGTTTACTTCAAGCGCGAGGATCTGCAGCCGGTGCGGTCCTACAAGTTGCGCGGCGCCCACAACGTGCTGATGCAGCTGTCCGCCGAGGAGCTGGCCGCCGGGGTGGTGTGCTCGTCGGCGGGCAACCACGCCCAGGGCTTCGCGATGGCCTGCCGCTCGATGGGTGTGCGCGGGCGGGTGTACGTGCCCGGCAAGACCCCCAAGCAGAAGCGTGACCGCATCCGCTACCACGGCCGTGAGTACATCGAGCTGATCGTGACCGGCCGCACCTACGACGACGCCGCGGCCGCTGCTCTCGACGACGTGGCCCGCACCGGGGCGACCCTGGTGCCGCCGTACGACGACCTGCGCACGATGGCCGGCCAGGGCACCATCGCCGCGGAGATCCTCGACCAGCTCGACGACGAACCCGACACCGTGATCGTCCCGGTCGGCGGCGGCGGCTGCATCGCCGGCATCACGTCGTATCTGGCGGAGCGCACGACCAACACCTCGGTGCTGGGCGTCGAGCCCGCCGGCGCCGCCTCGATGATGGCCGCGCTGGCCGCAGGCGAACCGGTGGAACTCGACGAGGTCGACCAGTTCGTCGACGGCGCGGCGGTCAAGCGTGCCGGCACCCTGCCGTTCCAGGTGCTCAGCGCCGCGGGCGACATGGTGTCGATGACCACCGTGGACGAGGGTGCGGTGTGCACCGCGATGCTCGACCTCTACCAGAACGAGGGCATCATCGCCGAACCCGCCGGTGCGCTGTCGGTGGCGGCGTTGACCGAGACCGACGTCGAACCGGGCTCGACGGTGGTGTGCGTCATCTCCGGCGGCAACAACGACGTGTCCCGCTACGGCGAGGTGCTGGAGCGCTCCCTGGTGCACCTCGGCCTCAAGCACTACTTCCTGGTGGACTTCCCGCAGGAGCCCGGCGCGCTGCGCCGGTTCCTCGACCAGGTGCTCGGCCCCAACGACGACATCACGCTGTTCGAGTACGTCAAGCGCAACAACCGCGAGACCGGCGAGGCGCTGGTCGGTATCGAGCTCGGCTCGGCCGCCGATCTCGACGGCCTGCTCAAGCGGATGAACGTATCCGACATCCACGTCGAGGCGCTGGAACCCGACTCACCGGCCTACCGGTACCTGCTCTAGCAGGTCCACCGACTCGTCGTGGGCCCGGAAGATCGGCTGGATGCCGACCCCGTGCCTGCGCGCGGCCGACTCCAGGAGCTGCGCCCACTGCCGGTCCAGCCGTGAGACCGGGCCCACGCCGGGCCGGGTGAGCAGATAGGCCACCGTGGTGCCCGCCGGGAAGTCGGCGAGCACGTCGCGGCAGCCGGCGGCCACCTCGTCGGCGAGGTCGGCGTTGGCGGCGGTCGGCAGCGGCACCCGGCTGATCGCCTTGATCATCCGGCGGTTCGGGCCGACGAACCCCACCCACAGCACGCGGTGGCCGAACCCCAGCGGCCCCATCAGCGCCCGCCAGCGCTCGCGAAGGTCCGCGGTCGAGTGGATCGGATCGGTCGCCGTCTCGATGGGCGGCGGTCTGTACGAGTGGCTCATGCACCGAGCATCACCCGGGTCGGGCGCAACCCGGTAATCGGTTATCCACAGGCGGCGCGGCTGGGGATAACGGCTTGACAGCTCACGACTTGACGATCGCGAACGAATGTCCGTCCAGCCGCGTCGATTCCGCGGACACCGCGGGCTCCCCCCAGGCCAGCAGCAGCCGCCCGCCGACCGGCACCTCGACCGGGTCGGCTCCCAGGTTGCAGGCGATGGCGACCGCGCCACGGTGCATCACGATCCAGCGCCGCTGCTCGTCGTAGTCCACCCGCAGGTGGTCCAGCCACGGATCGGCCAGGTCGGGTTCGGTGCGGCGCAGCGCGATCAGCGCCTTGTAGGTACTCAGCAGCCGCGCGTGCTCACCGTCGCCGAGCTCGTCCCACACCAGCTTGGAGCGCAGAAACGTCTGCGGGTCCTGCGGGTCGGGGATCTCGTCGGCGTCCCAGCCGTGCTCGGCGAACTCGCGCTTGCGTCCCTCGGCGGTGGCGCGCGCCAGCTCCGGCTCCGGATGCGAGCTGAAGAACTGGAACGGCGACGACGAGCCCCACTCCTCACCCATGAAAAGCATTGCCGTGTACGGCGATCCGAGCGCCAGCGCGGCCTTGACCGCCAACTGCCCGAACGTCAGGTTCTGCGACGGGCGGTCACCGACCGCGCGGTTGCCGACCTGATCGTGGGTGAGCGTGTAGGCCAGCAGTCGGGTCGCCGGGATGGTGGCGGTGTCCAGCGGACGGCCGTGGCGGCGGTGCCGGAACGACGAGTACGTGCCCGCGTGGAAGTAGCCGTTGCGCAGCGTGACCGCCAGCGCCTCCAGGGTGCCGAAGTCGCGGTAGTAGCCCTGGCGTTCCCCGGAGACCGCGGAGTGGATGGCGTGGTGGATGTCGTCGTCCCACTGCGCGGTCATGCCCAGCCCGCCGCGGTCGCGCGGGGTGATCAACCGCGGATCGTTGAGGTCGCTCTCGGCGATCAGCGACAGCGGCCGGCCCAGTTCCACGGCCAGCGCGTCGGTTTCGGCGGACAACTCCTCGAGGATGTGGATCGCGGTGGTGTCCACCAGCGCGTGCACGGCGTCCAGCCGCAGCCCGTCGGCGTGGAACTCGCGCATCCAGCGCAGCGCGCAGTCGATGATGTGCCTGCGCACCTCGTCGGCGTCGGGCCCGGAGATGTTGATCGACTCGCCCCACGGATTGCTGCCCGAACTCAGGTACGGCCCGAACCGCGGCATGTAGTTGCCCGACGGGCCCAGATGGTTGAACACGGCGTCGATCAGCACGCCGAGGCCGCGTTCGTGGCAGGCGTTGACCAGGCGGACCAGGCCGTCGGGCCCGCCGTAGGGTTCGTGCACGGCGTACCAGAGCACTCCGTCGTACCCCCAGCCGTGCGTGCCGCCGAACGCGTTGACCGGCATCAGCTCGACGAAGTCGACGCCCAGGTCGACGAGGTGGTCGAGCCTGCCGATCGCCGAGTCGAACGTGCCCTCGGGGGTGAAGGTGCCGACGTGCAACTCGTAGATCACCGCTCCCTCGATCGAGCGTCCCGCCCAGGAGCCGTCGCGCCACGCGTCCGGATCCGGTTGCCACAGCTGCGATCTGGCGTGCACACCGTCGGGCTGGCGCGGGGAGCGGGGATCGGGCAGCACGGTCGGGTCGTCGTCGAGGACATAGCCGTACCGCGCGTCGGGCGCGGTGTCCACCTCGGCGCGCCACCACCCGTCGTCGGACTGTGTCATCGGGTGCAGCGCACCCTCGACGTCGAGCCGGACCCGTTCCGGTCGCGGTGCCCACACTCGGAACTCGGTCATTGTGCACGCTCCAGCAGGGCGACGGGCAGGTCGGCGAACAGGTCGGCGGCCGGCACCACGCCGCGGTGGCCGCGCCCGGTGAGCCGGTCGGTCCACACCCCGGCGGGCAGCGCCAGCGACGTGTCGCCCCAACCGGTCTCCGACAGTCGCACCGGGTGGCGGGTCACCGCGGTCAGCACGTCGGTGCCGCGGACGAACGCCAGCAGATGCTCGGCGGCCGGGCCCGCGGCCAGCACGGGGGAGTAGCCGCCGTCGGTGAAGGTCTGCGGCCTGGCCCTGCGGACCGCCAGCGCGGCCGCCACCACCCGCAGCTTCGGGTGGGTGAGCTCGGCGAGCGCCGCCTGCCGTGCCGCGTAGTCGACGGGACGCCGGTTGTCCGGGTCGACCAGGCTGTCCTCCCACAGCTCCGTGCCCTGGTAGATGTCGGGCACCCCGGGCACGGTGAGTGACAACAACTTCTGGCCGAGCGCATCGCTGCGCGCATACCCGTCGAGGTGGTCCACCAGCGATGTCATCTCCGCGGCGATCCGGCCCTGCAGCACGGTGTCCAGCCAGGTGTGCACCGCGGCCTCGAACTCGGTGTCCGGATCGTTCCACGACGTGCGGGTGCCCGCCTCGCGGATGGCCTTCTCGGCGTAGTCGTGCAGGCGCCTGCGGACCTCATCGGTGATCACGCCGTCGCCGGGCCATACACCGAAGATGTTCTGCCACAGGAACAGTCCGGTCGCGGTGTCCGGCGGCGGGGCGACCGTCGTCCACTTGCCGACCAGTTCGGCCCACAGCGACGGCACCTGGGACAGCACCCCGATGCGGGCGCGCACATCCTCGCCGCGCTTGGTGTCGTGCGTCGACAGCGCCACCATCGCGTGCGGCCACAGCGCGGCGCGCACCCCGGCGCGCTGGTGGAACTCCGCGACCGACACCCCGAACAGGTGCGGTTCGGAGCCGACCTCGTTGAGCGAGACCAGTCGGGCGTCCCGGTAGAACAGGCAGTCCTCCATCGACTTCGCCGTGGCCGCCCCGCACAACTGCTGCAACCGCGCCGCGGTCTCCCGGCTGCGCTCCAGCGCCGCGGCCAGCAGCGCCAGCGGGGCGCTGAGATCGGGCCGCTGCGCGGCGGTCTCGGCGAACGCGGTGGGCAGCACCAGCGACAGGCAGCGGTAGTCGGAGCGGTACACCTCGACGCGGCTGAGCAGCGCGGCGATCGACTCCGGCAGCGCCGGGTGGTCGGCGCCGGTCGCGGCCACCACGGTGCGGCGCAGCCGGGCCAGCTCGCTGGCCAGCGTGTCGGTCACCGCGGCGACCTTCAACTGTCTGGCCTGTGCGGGCAGCGAATCGTAAGGCAGCCCGGCGGTTTCGAACAGCTCGGTCAGCGGGCGTTCACCGGCCGGGTCGAGGAACACCCCGCCGATCTCGCGCATCGCGTCGTATCCGGTGGTACCGGCCACCGGCAGGCCGGGCTCCAGCGGTTCACCGGGGGCCAGGATCTTCTCGATCACGATCCAGGCGTCCGGACCGGTGATCTCGCGCAGCCAGGTCAGGTAGCCGGCCGGATCGGCCAACCCGTCCGGATGATCGATGCGCACCCCGTCGACCAGGCCCTCGTCGAACCAGCGTCTGACCTCGACGTGCGTCGCGTCGAACACCGCGCGGTCCTCCTGGCGCAGCGCGGCCAGCGAGGTGATCGAGAAGAACCGGCGGTACCCGCACACCCCGCCGCGCCAGCCGGTCAGCCGGTAGTGCTGGCGGTCGTGCACCTGCGGTCCGGTGCCGTCGCCGGTGCCGGGCGCGATCGGGTAGACCAGGTCGCCGAGCCGCAGCACCGGCTCGTCGCCGCTGTCGTCGACGACGAGATCGGCGGTGTCGTCGTCGGATCCGAGCACCGGCAGCACCACCCGCCCGTCGGCGAGCTCCCAGTCGATATCGAAGAAGGAGGCGTACGCCGAGTCGCGCCCGTGCTTGAGCACGTCCCACCACCATGCGTTCTGCCGCGGTTTCTCCACGCCGACGTGGTTGGGCACGATGTCCACGATCAGCCCGAGGCCCCTGGCCCGCGCGGACCGGGACAGCCGCGCGAAACCGTCGGGCCCGCCGAGCGCGGGGGAGATGGAGGTCGGGTCGGTGACGTCATAGCCGTGGGTGGAGCCCTCGGCGGCGGTCAGGATCGGCGACAGGTACAGGTGTGAGACGCCCAGCTCGGCGAAGTAGTCGAGCAGGTTCTCGGCGTCGGCGAAAGTGAATGCGTCACCGCGCATCTGGAGTCGATATGTCGACAGCGGGGTCATGGCGCTACGCCGTCTTACGCATGACCAGCAGCGACCGCGCCTGCAGCGAGATCGTCTCACCGGCCTTGACGACCAGATCCGCGGCGCCGGTGGGGTGGGCGGTGTCCAGTTCCGCGGTCCACTCCCTGGCGTAGGTGTCCGGCGGGGTGACGAACTCCAGCGGGTGGTCGTGGGCGTTGAAGCACAACAGGAACGAGTCGTCGACGACGCGTTCGCCACGGGCGTTGGGCGCGGTGATGGCGTCGCCGTTGAGGAACACCGCCACGCACCGGCCGAGGCCGTGGCCCCAGTCGTCGATGGTCATCTCCTCGCCCGCGGGGGTGAGCCAGGCGATGTCGCGCATCTGGTCACCGCTGCGGATCGGCTTGCCCTCGAAGAACCGGCGGCGGCGGAACACCGGGTGGTCCCGGCGCAGGCGCGTCACCCTGCGGGTGAACTCCAGCATGTCGGCGTTCTTCTCGCACAGCGACCAGTCCATCCAGGACAGCTCGTTGTCCTGGCAGTAGACGTTGTTGTTGCCGTACTGGGTGCGGCCGATCTCGTCGCCGTGGCTGATCATCGGGGTACCCTGCGACACCATCAGCGTGCCCATGATGTTGCGCATCTGCTTGGTGCGCAGCGCGTTGATCTCCGGGTCGTCGGTGGGGCCCTCCACCCCGCAGTTCCACGACCTGTTGTGGCTCTCGCCGTCGCGGTTGTCCTCGCCGTTGGCCTCGTTGTGTTTCTCGTTGTACGACACCAGGTCGTTCAACGTGAACCCGTCATGGCAGGTGACGAAGTTGATGGACGCGCTGGGCCGCCGGCCGGTGGCCTCGTACAGATCCGAGGAACCGGTCAGCCGCGAGGCGAACTCGCCGAGTGTCGCGGGCTCGCCCCGCCAGTAATCACGCACAGTGTCGCGATACTTCCCATTCCACTCGGTCCACAAACCCGGGAAGTTGCCTACCTGGTAGCCGCCCTCGCCGATGTCCCACGGCTCGGCGATCAGCTTCACCTGGCTGATCACCGGATCCTGCTGCACGATGTCGAAGAACGCGCTCAGCCGGTCCACGTCGTGCAGCTCGCGGGCCAGCGTGGCGGCCAGGTCGAAGCGGAACCCGTCGACGTGCATGTCCTGCACCCAGTACCGCAGCGAGTCCATGATCAGCTGCAGGGTGTGCGGGTGGCGGGCGTTGAGGCTGTTACCGGTGCCGGTGAAGTCCTTGTAGAAGCGCTTGTCCTCGTCGAGCAGCCGGTAGTAGGCGGCGTTGTCGATGCCGCGGAAGTTCAGCGTCGGACCCAGGTGGTTGCCCTCGGCGGTGTGGTTGTAGACCACGTCGAGGATGACCTCGATGCCGGCCTCGTGGAAGGTCCGCACCATCGCCTTGAACTCGGCCACCGCGCCGCCCGCGTGTTTGGTGGCCGCGTACTCGTAGTGCGGGGCGAAGAACCCGAAAGTGTTGTAGCCCCAGTAGTTTCGCAGACCCAACTGCACCAGCCGGTGGTCGTGCAGGAACTGGTGCACCGGCATCAGCTCGATCGCGGTGACGTTGAGCGACTTGAGGTGGTCGATGATGGCCGGGTGGCACAGCCCGGCGTAGGTGCCGCGCAGTTCCTCGGGGACGCCGGGATGGCACTGCGTCATGCCCTTGACGTGCGCCTCGTAGATCACCGTCTCGTGGTACGGGGTGCGCGGGGCGCGGTCGTTGGCCCACTGGAAGAACGGGTTGATCACGACGCTGGTCATGGTGTGGCCCAGCGAGTCGACGCGCGGCGGGGTGCCGCCGCTGGCCGGGTCCTCGGCGTCGAGGTCGTAGGAGAACAGCGCCTGCCCCCACTTGAACTCGCCGTGGAACGACTTGCCGTAGGGGTCGAGCAGCAGCTTGCTCGGATCGCAGCGGTGGCCGTTGGCCGGATCCCACGGGCCGTGCACCCGGAAGCCGTAGCGCTGGCCGGGACTGATCGTCGGAAGGTAGCAGTGCCAGACGTAGCCGTCGACCTCATCGAGGTCGATGCGCTCCTCGGAGCCGTCCTTGCCGATCAGGCACAGCTCGACCCGTTCGGCGACCTCGGAGAACACCGAGAAGTTGGTGCCCGCGCCGTCGTAGGTGGCCCCGAGCGGGTACGGCGTACCCGGCCAGACCGTCGGGACCGACGAGCTCATGGAGTGGTCCACCAACCGGTGGCTTCGCCGATCTGCCTTCCGAGTTCGGGCGCCATCGTGCGCATGTAGGTCTTGGAGATGTGGTGAGCGTCGTGGTACAGCAGCACATTCCCCTCCACAGCCCGGCAGATGTCCTTGCGGCACACCGCATCACTCATGTCGAGCGGTTTGAGCATCGGGAACCGGTCGACGAAATCGAGTGTGGGGTTGCGATCTGACAGTACGTCGGAACGCTTGGTTCCGCACGAGATCGCGTCACCGCCGTTGGCCAGGCAGTCGGAGGCGAAGAACGCCCGCCCGTTGCGCACCAGCCACGGCGTGTCGCGCATCGCCAGGATGGGAATACCGTTGTCGGACAACTCCTGCCAGATGCCCACGTAGTTCTGCGGCATCACGTCGCCGGGCCGGATGTTCCACGGCCGGGTGGAGGTGGTGAAGACGTAGTCGGGCCGGTCGGCGATGATCTGCTTCATCACCTTCTGGTTCCACTCGTGGCAGTTGGGGTAGGGGCGGTTGTCGCCCATCACCCGCGGCAGCTTCTCGGTGGTCAGCGGGCAGCCCATCTTCAGATAGGTGGTGACCTTGAAGCCGTGCTGTTTGCCGAGCATGTCCAGCGCGGTGATCCAGTGCTCGGCGTGCGAACCGCCGGCCAGCGCGATGGTCCGCTTGGCCTTGGTGTCGCCGTAGGTGCAGGTGATCACCTCGGCGTTCTCAAAATCGCTGATGCACCCGTCGATCGTGGTCAGCGGCAGGTCGTTCTTGGCCTCCAGCACCGTCGGGCGCATCGGCACCTTGGGCACCTTCGACTTGTTCAGCAGCGCCGCCGCGCCCGGGTAGTCGCGGGAGGACAGCCCGGCCAACTCCGCGCTGTTGGCCCGCTGCCCGGACATGTGCGCGCGCCAGGAGAACGACGTCACGGTCAGCGTGACGGCCAGCAGGACCACGATCGTGCCCAGCACTTTGGTCGGGTTGCGGCGCCTGCCGAACGTCGGCACCGGCCGGGCCGCGGGCGCCCGGTAGCGCAGCGGGTTCTCGATGTAGCGCATCGTCAGCCACGCCAGCACCCCGGAGACCGCCAGCACGACCAGACCGTCGAGGAAGTTGGCGTGGTCGTGGCCAGAGGAGGACAGCCAGAAGATCAGCAGCGGCCAGTGCCACAGGTACAGCGAGTAGGCCATCGAGCCCAGCGTCACGAACGGCTTGGCCGCCAGCAGCCGGTTGGGCAGCGGCATCCGGCCCGCGCAGTGCGGGTCGGCCATCCGGTTGGCGGCCGACAGGATGAACAGCACCGTCGCGCCGACCGGGACCAGCGCCCACGGGCCCGGAAACTCCTTCACCCCGTCGATCAGGGCGCCGCACGACAGGATCGCCGCCAGCGCGACCACCGCGAACACCGTGCGCAACCACATCGGCATCCGCAGGTGGGAGACCACCGAGCCGACCAGCGCGCCGACCAGCAGCTCCCAGGCGCGGGCGAAGCTGTCGTAGTAGGCGGTGGCCTGGTCGGCGTTGTGCGCGTAGATGGCGTAGACGAACGAGGCGATGGTCAGCGCGCTCAGCAGCAGCACGTACGCCAGCCGCATGTGCCTGCCGAACACCCGGCGGAACAGCACCGCGGTGCCGAAGATCAGCGCCAGGAACGCGATGTAGAACTGGCCCTGCACCGACATCGACCAGATGTGCTGCAGCGGGCTGACCGCCTCGCCGGCGCGCAGGTAGTTCGACGCGGTGTTGGCCAGCTCCCAGTTCTGGTAGTAGAAGAGGCTGGCCAGGCTCTGGTCGGCGTAGGTCTCCCACCGGGTCTCGGGCTGGATCAGGATGGTCAGCACCGCCCCCGCGGCGAGCACCACGATCAGCGCGGGCAGCAGCCGTCGCGCCAGCCGTTTGATCTCCGGCACCGGCCGCAGCGGGGCGGCGGGCGTCATCGCGGTGCGCAGCATCCGGCCGCCGAAGAAGAAGCCCGACAGCGTCAGGAACACGTCGACGCCGCCCGACACCCGGCCGAACCACACGTGGAACACCGCGACGAGCAGGATCGCGATGCCGCGCAGCCCGTCCAGATCGTGCCGGTAGGCCGCGGAATTCCGTGAACCCTTCGATCCGATGGCGGCGCGCGGGGAGATGCCCGGATCGGAGACGAGCGCCGGCCGGGGAGGGGCGAGGGTCATCATGGTCGACCGATAATCTACCCAAGGTGCCAGCCATGACGCCTGCCGAGATCAGCGCGGTCGATGCCGCCCACATCTGGCATCCCTACAGCACGATCGGCGCGGAGGCGCTGGCTCCGGTGGTTGCCGTCGGCGCCCGCGGCGCGTGGCTTACCGTGCATCACGAAGGCCGTGACCTGCGGGTTCTCGATGCGATGGCGTCGTGGTGGACGGCGATTCACGGCCACGGCCACCCCGTTCTGGACGCCGCGATCACCCGTCAGCTGGCCACGATGAACCACGTCATGTTCGGCGGGTTGACCCACGAACCGGCCGCCCGGCTGGCCCAGTTGTTGGTGGAGATCACACCTGAGGGCCTGGACACCGTGTTCTTCAGCGACTCCGGGTCGGTGTCGGTGGAGGTGGCCGCCAAGATGGCGCTGCAGTACTGGCGCAGCCTCGGCCGCTTCGACAAACACCGGTTGATGACGTGGCGCGGCGGCTACCACGGCGACACGTTCACCCCGATGAGCGTGTGCGACCCCGACGGCGGCATGCACTCGCTGTGGACCGACGTGCTGGCCGCCCAGGAGTTCGCCCCGGCGGTGCCCGCGGAGTACGACGAGGCCTACGTCGAGGCCTTCGAACGCCAACTGGCCGAGCACGCCGACGAGCTGGCCGCGGTGATCGTCGAACCCGTCGTCCAGGGGGCGGGCGGGATGCGGTTCCACGACCCCCGCTACCTGACGGCGCTGCGCGACATCTGTACCCGCCACGGTGTGCTGCTGATCTTCGACGAGATCGCCACCGGCTTCGGCCGCACCGGCGAGTTGTTCGCCGCCGACCACGTCGGCGTCTGCCCGGACATCATGTGCGTCGGCAAGGCGCTGACCGGCGGCTACATCACGCTGGCGGCGACGCTGTGCACGCGCGAGATCGCCGAGACGATCAGCACCCACGAGCCCGGCGCGCTGATGCACGGCCCGACGTTCATGGCCAACGCGCTGGCCTGCGCGGTCGGGGTGGCCTCGGTGGAGGTGCTGCTGGACTCGGACTGGCGCGCCACGGTGCGCGGGATCGAGGCGGGTCTGCGCGAGGGTCTGGCGCCGGCGGCTTGGCTGGCCGGGGTCGCCGATGTGCGGGTGCTCGGCGCGATCGGGGTGATCGAGCTGGACCGGCCCGTCGACCTGCGGGTCGCCACCCCCGCCGCGTTGGAGCGGGGCCTGTGGCTGCGCCCGTTCCGCAACCTCATCTATGCGATGCCGCCGTATATCTGCACGCCCGACGAGATCGCGGCGATCGCGTCCGGAATGGTGGGCGTCGCGCGCACACTGCTAACCTGAACACCGTTCAAGTCCGGACGTGAGGGAGCACCGTGACGCGCGCAGGTCTTTCCCCGCTGGCCTGGCTCGCTGACGTCGAGCGGCAGCGGCGTGCCGAGGGTCTGCGTCGGTCGCTGCGGGTGCGCACCCCCGTCGGCACCGACCTGGACCTGGCATCCAACGACTACCTCGGCCTGTCCCAGCACCCCGCCGTGATCGAGGGCGGCGTCGAGGCGCTGCGCACCTGGGGCGCCGGGTCGACCGGGTCGCGGCTGGTCACCGGCAACACCGAACTGCACGAGGGCTTCGAGCGGGCGCTGGCGGAGTTCGTCGGCGCCGAGTCGGCGCTGGTGTTCTCGTCGGGCTACACCGCCAACCTCGGCGCCGTCGTCGCGCTGTCGGGTCCCGGATCGCTGGTGGTCTCCGACGCGCTCACCCACGCCTCGCTGGTCGACGCCTGCCGGTTGTCGCGGGCCCGGGTGGTGGTCACCCCGCACCGCGACGTCGCCGCGGTGGCGAGCGCGCTGGCCGACCGCACCGAGGAGCGCGCCGTGGTGCTCACCGACTCGGTGTTCTCCGCCGACGGGGTGCTCGCGCCGCTGAAGGAGCTGCACGACGTCTGCCGCCGCCACGGCGCTCTGCTCATCGTCGACGAGGCCCACGGCCTCGGCGTGCGCGGTGAGGGGGGCCGCGGCCTGCTGCACGAGGTCGGCCTGGCCGGCGCGCCGGACGTCGTGATGACCACGACGCTGTCCAAGGCGCTGGGCAGCCAGGGCGGTGTGGTGCTCGGACCGGCCGCCGTGCGCGCCCACCTCATCGACGCCGCCCGGCCGTTCATCTTCGACACCGGCCTGGCCCCGGCGGCCGTCGGCGCGGCGTGGGCGGCGCTGCAGGTGCTGATCGCCGAGCCGTGGCGGGCGCGGGCGGTCATCGACCACGCGACCGACCTGGCGACGGTGTGCGGGGTGCCGGAGGCCCCGGAATCGGCGGTGGTGTCGGTGATCCTCGGCGAACCCGAGGTGGCCTACGGCGCGGCGGCGGCGTGCCTGGAGCGCGGGCTGCGGGTCGGCTGCTTCCGCCCGCCGACGGTGCCCGCGGGCACCTCGCGGCTGCGGCTGTCGGCGCGCGCGTCGCTCACCGATGAGGAGATGACCTTCGCGCGTACGGTTCTCACCGACGTGCTGGCCGAGTTCGCGTGACCACACTCGTCGTCACCGGAACCGACACCGGCGTCGGCAAGACCGTGGCGACCGCGGCGCTGGCGTGCAGCGCGCGACTGGCCGGCCTCGACGTCGCGGTGAACAAGCCGGTGCAGACCGGGTTTCCGGAAGACGACGACCTCGCTGAGGTGGCCCGGCTGGCCGGGGTGGGGCAGCACCGGTTGGTCGGCGGTTGGCGCTACCGCGAACCGCTCGCGCCGCGCGCGGCCGCCGAACGGTCCGGGCTGGCGCTGCCCACCCGGGAGGAACTCGTCGCCGCCGTGCCGCACGCCGCGCTGACCCTGGTGGAGGGTGCGGGCGGACTGCTGGTCGAGATCGGCGCGGGCACCACGCTGCGCGACCTCGCGGTGGCGTTGTCGGCCCCGGTGCTGGTGGTGGTCTCCGCCGGCCTCGGCACGCTCAACCACACCGCGCTGACGCTGGAAGCCATTGCCGCCAAAGGGCTTTCGTGTGCCGGTCTGGTGATCGGGGCGTGGCCGGACGAGCCGGGCGCGGCGGAGCTGGGCAACCGTGAGGCGCTCGCGGAGCTGGCACCGGTACGCGCGGTGCTGCCCGCGGAGGCGGGCGTGTTGAGCGCGGACGAGTTCGCGGCCACATGTGCGTCGGCGTTCGACGCCGACTGGGTCAAGAGCCTGGTCTGACCATGGTGCACTCGGTGGAGCTGGTGTTCGACCCCGACACCGAGGCGACGATCCGCGGCATCTGGGATGCCTTGCGGGACGCCGGAATTCCCAGTCAGGCGCCCGCGGCGCGACCGCACGCGACGCTGACGGTGGCCGAACGCATCGACCCGGCGGTCGACGCGGTGCTGGCCTCGCTGTCGGACCGGTTCCCGATGCCGTGCCGGATCGGGGCGCCGCTGTTCTTCGGCCGCGCCAAGGCGGTGCTGGCACGGCTGGTGGTGCCCACCGCCGCGCTGCTGGAGCTGCACGCCGAGGTGCACCGGCTGTGCGGCCCGTACACCCACCCCTCCCCGATGGCCAACGCGCTGCCGGACGCCTGGACCGCGCACGTGACGCTGGCGCGCCGGGTGGTGCCCGCGCAGATGGGCCGCGCCGTGCGGATCGCGGGCAAGCCGGCCGAGATCACCGGTGCCATCGCCGGGCTGCGGCGCTGGGACGGCGACGCCAAACGGGAGTATCCGATCCGCTGACCTGCACAGATCATTACAGAGCAAGCGCTCTGTTATTGTGCCGGGTATGCCGAGACCGCGGGTTGTCGACTTCGGTCCGCTGATGGACGAGGCGGAACGCCTCGCCGTGCGGGCCGGGGTGTCGGCCGTGACGATCCGCGCGCTGTCGGAGGCCACCGGCATCTCCAACGGCGCGATCTACCACGCGTTCGGCTCGCGCGCCGGGCTGCTGGCCCAGGTGTGGCTGCGCGCGGCCCGGCGGTTCCTGGCCGCCCAGCGCGACGCGGTGACGCGGGCGCTGGCCTCGGGTCTGGAGCCGGCCGCCGACGCCGTCGTCGCCGCGGCCGAGTGTCCCGCGACCTTCCTCGATATGCACCCGACCTCGGCGCGGTTCCTGCTGTCGGTGCGACGCGACGAACTCCTCGGTGACGGTGAGGTGCCCGCGCCGGTGGCCGAGCAGTTGCGCGGCCTCGACGACGAGCTCACCGCGCTGTTTATCGAACTCGCACAGGCGATGTGGGGCAGGCGCGGCCGCAACGCGGTCGCCGTCATCCGCGACTGCGTCGTCGAGTTGCCCACCGCGCTGCTGCTGCGCGGCGGCCCGGCACCGGCCCCCGGTGCGCGCGACCGGCTGGCGGCCGCCGTGCGGGCCGTCCTGACCCTGGAACCCCCGACCGACAGGAGAACCGATGCCTAGCAATCTGGCGATCTGGCAGAACCTCGAGAAGCTTCCGTTCGGCGACCGGCTGTTCAGCCAGGCGGTGTGCTTCAAGGCGCCGTACTTCCGCAGCGTCCACCCGCGACTGCGGGAGCTGCGGCCCGGATACTGTCGCGCCACCGCGCCCAACCGGCGCGGGGTGCACAACCATCTGGGCAGTTTCCACGCGATCGCGTCGTGCAACATGGCCGAACTGGTCGCCGGGCTGATGACCGATGCGACCGTCCCGGCCACCCACCGCTGGATCCCGGCGGGGATGACGGTGGAGTACAAGGCGCAGGCCCGCACCGCGGTCACCGCGACCGCCCGCCTCGACGAGATCCCGGAGTTCGGCGACGAACCGACGAAACTGGTTGTCCCGGTGGAGGTTCAGGACGCCAACGGCACCGTGTTCGTGACCGCGCAGATCACCATGCACGTCTCGCCGAAGCGTTAGCCCGTGGTCACCGGGGCGGCCAGGCCGTTGAGTAGCAGCTCCACCCCGAACCGGAAGCGCGCGGAGGCGTCGTCGGCCAAAGCCGACTGGTCTTCGGGCAGCTCGGCGCCGGCGGCGTCCCACTGCAGGCGCGACTGCTCGTCGACGGTGAACCCCAGCACGTAGTAGACGACGGTGCGGGCGGCCAGCCCGGCCTGTTCGGCGGGCACCCCGGCGTCGGCGGCCGCCTCGCCCAGGTGGGCCAGCAGCGCCGTCATCCGCTCCGACTGACCCGCGGCGAAGCTCGCCGACACCAGCTCGGCGCCGTCGGTGTGCGACAGCAGCGCATCACGCAGCGCCGCGCACAACCCGGCGATCCGCCCCCGCCACGGACCGGTGACGTCGCCGACCGGCTCGAGGATCCGGTCGGCCACCGCGCCGAGCAGCTCCTGCTTGTTGGCGAAGTGCCAGTACAGCGCGCCGGGGGAGACCTCCAGCTCGCGCGCGAGCCTGCGCATCGTCAGATCGGCCAGGCCGAAGTTGTCCAGCAGGGCCGTCGCCGCCTCGACCACGTCGCGTTTGTGGAGCTGCACGCCGATACCCTAACCTGAACAGTGTTCAATTGTCGGCCCGGCCGACGTGTTCAACTGTCGGCCCAGCCGACGTGTTCAACTGTCGGCCCGGCCGACGTGTTCAACCGAGAGGGCGGACGTTTTGACCGACATTCTGGCAGTGGCCCGTGAGCAGGTCCTCGAGCGCGGTGAAGGCCTGAACCAGGACCAGACGCTGCAGGTGCTGCAGCTGCCCGATGAGCGGCTCGACGATCTGCTCGCCCTCGCGCACGAGGTGCGGATGAAGTGGTGCGGCCCCGAGGTCGAGGTCGAGGGCATCATCAGCCTCAAGACCGGCGGCTGCCCGGAGGACTGTCACTTCTGCTCGCAGTCCGGGCTGTTCGCGTCCCCGGTGCGCAGCGCCTGGCTGGACATCCCGAGCCTGGTCGAGGCCGCCAAGCAGACCGCCAAGACCGGTGCCACCGAGTTCTGCATCGTCGCCGCCGTGCGCGGCCCGGACGAGCGGCTGATGGCGCAGGTCGCCGCCGGCATCGAGGCCATCCGCAACGAGGTCGACATCCACGTCGCCTGCTCGCTGGGCATGCTGAGCCAGGAGCAGGTGGACCGCCTCGCCGAGATGGGCGTGCACCGCTACAACCACAACCTCGAGACCGCCAAGTCGTTCTTCCCCAACGTCGTCACCACCCACACGTGGGAGGAGCGCTGGGACACCCTGCAGATGGTCCGCGACGCCGGCATGGAGGTCTGCTGCGGCGGCATCCTCGGCATGGGCGAGACCCTCGAGCAGCGCGCCGAGTTCGCCGCCCAGCTGGCCGAACTCGACCCGCACGAGGTTCCGCTGAACTTCCTCAACCCGCGTCCGGGCACCCCGTTCGGCGACCTCGAGGTGCTGCCCGCCAGCGAGGCGCTCAAGGCCGTCGCCGCGTTCCGGCTCGCGCTGCCGCGCACCATGCTGCGCTTCGCGGGCGGCCGCGAGATCACCCTCGGCGACCTCGGCGCCAAGCAGGGCATCCTCGGCGGCATCAACGCCGTCATCGTCGGCAACTACCTCACCACGCTGGGCCGCCCGGCCGAGTCGGACCTCGAACTGCTCGAGGATCTGCAGATGCCGATCAAGGCGCTCAACGCCACACTCTGATCACCGGGTAGAACTGCTGACATGGCGTTCAACGTCTACACCGGTGAACCCGACGGCACCGAGGTGCCGACGGCCGCGCGGCTCGGCCTGGAACCGCCGCGCTTCTGCGCCGACTGTGGCCGCCGCATGGTGGTCCAGGTGCGTCCCGACGGCTGGTCGGCCACCTGCTCGCGACACGGCACCATCGATTCCAAGGACCTGGAGCTGCGATGACCGACGGTGCCGCGCCGCGGACCTCCCGTAACCGCGCGGCGCTGACCGTGGTCGCCGCGCTCACCGCCGCCGGTGTGCTCGTCGGTGCGCTGTGGGCGGTCATCGCGCCGCCGATCCGCGGCGTGATCGCACTGACCCGCGACGGCGACCGCGTGCACGCCTACCTCGGCAACGAGGGGGACCACTTCTTCGTCGCCGCCTTCCTGCTGGTCGGCCTGCTGTCGGCGGTCGCGGTGACGGCCGCGGTGTGGGCCTGGCAGTGCAAGCCGCACCGCGGGCCGGTGATGGCCGGTGCGCTCGCGGTCGGGGCCATGACCGCCGCCGGGGCGGCCGCCGCCGTCGGCGCGCTGCTGGTGCGGTTGCGCTACGGAGCCATCGACATCGCCGGGGCGCCGGTGACCCCCGAGGCGCGGGTGCACTACGTCAGCGAGGCGCCCGCGGTGTTCTTCGGGCACTCGCCGCTGCAGGCGGCGCTGACGATCCTGTTCCCGGCCGCGGTCGCGGCGATGGTCTACGCGCTGATCGCGGTCGCGACGCCGCGCGACGACCTGGGTGGCTGGCCGCCCGTCGACGTCACAGCGGCGAGCGCTGGACCTTCCGACCCGTCATGACCTTGGCGGCGATCTTCACCAGCCGCGCCATCCCCACGTAGGTCATCGGGTTCAGCAGCGTCGGCCAGGTGGTCCGCACGATGTGCTCGGAGAGGGGCTTGTCGTCGAACCGGTCGATCAGCCAGCGCAGCGCCATCGGCGCCGACATCGGATGCAGCAGCATGTGCTCGCTGAACATGTCGCGGTGGTAGGTGACCGACGCGCCGCCGGAGCGGTACGTCTCGGTCAGCTCGTCGATGTCGTACACCGACACGATCCGGTCGTGCACCGCCTGCACGATCAGCACCGGCGGCGTCGGCACCGCGGTGCCCAGCTTGATGCTGTCGAAGACGTGCTTGACCTCGGGCATGTCGAGGATCTCGTCGAGCGGCCGGTCGACCAGCTTGCCCATGTCCATCCCGGCGAAGCGCAGCACGGCCTGGGCGGTGGTCATGTTCTCGACCCGGGTCAGCATCGCCTTGCCTGCCTCGGTGGCGTGCTCGTCGATGATCCGGTTCAGGTCGGGATACACGTGGGTCAGTGCGGCCACCACCATCGCGGGCAGCCCGGAGTACAGGGTGCCGTTGAGCCGGCGGTAGGTGTGGCCCAGATCGCCGACGGGGGAGCCGAGCACGGCGCCGACGACGTTGAGCTCGGGGGCGTACTGGCCGTGCATCTCGGCCGCCCACGCCGACGCCAGCCCGCCGCCGGAGTACCCCCACAGCCCCATCGGCGCGGACGGGTCGAGGTTGAGCCGGTCGTAGCCGACCGCCGCGCGCAGCCCGTCGAGGATGCGGTAGCCGGGTTCGTAGGGGGTTCCCCACGAGCCCTGTGGCCCCTCGTGGTCGGGCACCGACACCGCCCAGCCCTCGGCCACCGCCGCGGCGATCAGCAGGAACTCGAACTGTGCCAGCGCGCCCGGCGCCACCGCCTTGCGGCGCAGCGCATAGGACGGGAAGCAGCGGGAGCTGACGGCGTCGATCGCGCACTGGTAGGAGATCACCGGCACGGGGCGCCGGGCGGGGCGTTCAGCCGGTGCGATCACCGTGGTCACGGTGGCCTCGGGCGCACCGTTCATGTTCGTGGTGCGGTACAGCAGCTGGGTGGCGGTGAGCCGCTGCGGGATCAGACCCAGAAACGCCAGCTCGACGTCGCGACTGCGCAGGACCGTGCCGGGCTCGGCGTGCTGAAAACCGCTGGGCGGCTGGTAGAAGGGGTCGTCCTTGGGCAGGACCGGACGTGCGCCCCGGACGAGCTCCTCGTGGGGGACGGTTCCGATCCATTCGGCACCCGACTCGGATGCGGCGTTGACGGCCATTCGGCCATTCTTACTTAAGAAAGTGTTAAGAATCCACCCGCCACGCCAGGCCTCACCCCGGCGGCCGGAGCGCGGCGAACTCGTCGGTGACGCGGTACCGCGCCTCGGTGAACCGGTACAGCGCGGCCGGTCGGCCGCCGCCCCGGCCCGACGGCGCCGTCGTGCCGGTGCGGGTGATGACCTTGCGCCGCTCGAGCACGCGCTGCAGGTTGGTCGCGTCGACGTGGTGCCCGAGCGCGGCGCTGTAGATGTCGCGCAGCGTCGACATCGCGAACTCCGTTGGCGCCAAGGCGTATCCGATGTTCGTGTAGGACAGCTTGGCGACCAGGCGGGTGCGGGCGTGCTCAACCATCGGGCCGTGGTCGAACGCCATCGGCGGCAGACCGCCGACCGGATGCCAGCGGGTGTCCGGCGGCAGTTCCGGGGTGGCGGGGGAGGGCACCAGGCCCAAGAACGTCGAGGCGATGGTGCGCACACCGGGCACCCGGTTCGGGTCGGAGAAGACCGCGAGCTGTTCGAGGTGAGCAACCTCACGCAGGTCCACCTTCTCGGCGAGCTGGCGGCGCACCGAGCTGGTCATGTCCTCGTCGTCGCCGAGCCGGCCGCCGGGCAGCGACCACTTACCGCGCTCGGGCTCCAGCGCGCGCTGCCACAACAGCACGTGAAGTGCGGGTTTGCGCGGCGTGACCTCGCGAACCTGGAACACAGCGGCGAGCACCTCGTGTGCGGTGCTAATATGTGCCATGTTTTCGATTGTAAGTCGAAAACTCCGAACGGGATGAAGGAGGCGGCCATGACGGTGCTGGACCGTGTGCCCGCAGACGATGAGATCCAGGCCGACGAGTGGTGGGCCGAGGAGATCCGGCGGCTCGCCAAGAAGCGCAACGCGACGATCCTCGCGCACAACTACCAGCTGCCCGCCATCCAGGACGTCGCCGATCACGTCGGTGACTCGCTGGCGCTGTCGCGCATCGCGGCCGAGGTGCCCGAGGAGACCATCGTCTTCTGCGGTGTGCACTTCATGGCCGAGACCGCCAAGATCCTGTCGCCGGACAAGACCGTGCTGATCCCCGACGCGCGGGCTGGCTGCTCGCTCGCCGACTCGATCTCCGCCGACGACCTGCGCGCGTGGAAGGCCGACCACCCCGACGCCGTGGTGGTGTCCTACGTCAACACCACCGCCGCGGTGAAGGCCGAGACCGACATCTGCTGCACCTCCTCCAACGCCGTCGACGTGGTGGCCTCGATCCCCGAGGACCGCGAGGTGCTGTTCTGCCCGGACCAGTTCCTCGGCGCCCACGTGCGCCGGGTGACCGGCCGCACCAACATGCACATCTGGGCCGGGGAGTGCCACGTGCACGCCGGCATCAACGGTGACGAGCTGGCCGACCAGGCCCGCCGCCACCCCGACGCCGAACTGTTCGTGCACCCCGAATGTGGTTGCGCCACTTCGGCGTTGTACCTCGCCGGCGAGGGCGCCTTCCCGGAGGACCGGGTCAAGATCCTGTCCACCGGCGGCATGCTCGACGCCGCCCGCGAGACCGGAGCCCGGCAGGTGCTGGTGGCCACCGAGGTCGGCATGCTGCACCAGTTGCGCCGTGCCGCACCGGACGTCGACTTCATGGCGGTCAACGACCGGGCGTCATGCAAGTACATGAAGATGATCACCCCCGCCGCGCTGCTGCGCTGCCTGATGGACGGGACCGACGAGGTCCACGTCGACCCGGACACCGCGAGCCGGGCCCGGGCCAGCGTCCAGCGCATGATCGAGATCGGGCAACCCGGCGGCGGGGAATGACACGCGCGGCGGCCTGCGGCGCGGGCCGGTGGGCAGGCCACTGGCAGCAGCGCGCCGACGTCGTCGTCATCGGCACCGGCGTGGCCGGGCTGGTGGCAGGCCTGGCCGCGCACCGACAGGGCCGCAAAGTCCTGGTACTGAGCAAGACCGGTGACACCGCCACGTTCCACGCCCAGGGCGGGATCGCGGTGGTGCTGCCCGAGGGGCTGCACGAGGACGGCGACTCGATCGAACGTCACGTCGCCGACACCGTCGCCGCCGGCGGCGGCCTGTGTGACGTCGACGCCGTGCGCTCGATCGTCTCCGACGGCTACCGCGCGGTGCGCGACCTGGTCGCCGACGGCGCCCGGTTCGACGAGGCCGCGCCCGGCTCCTGGGCACTGACCCGCGAGGGCGGCCACTCGCGCAGGCGGATCATCCACGCCGGCGGCGACTCCACCGGCGCCGAGGTGCAACGCGCGCTCAACGCCGCCGCGGCGGGGCTGGACATCCGGCACAACCACGTCGCGGTCGAGATCCTGCACGAGGCCGGCGCGGTCACCGGTGTGCTGGTGCTCAACGCTGACGGCCCCGGGGTGGTGCACGCCCCGTCGGTCATCCTGGCCACCGGCGGGCTCGGCCACCTGTACTCGGCCACCACCAACCCCGACGGCTCCACCGGTGACGGTGTGGCACTGGCGATGTGGGCCGGTCTGCCGGTCAGCGACGTCGAGTTCATCCAGTTCCACCCGACGATGCTGTACGACGGGCACGCCACCGGCAGGCGCCCGCTGATCACCGAGGCGATCCGCGGTGAGGGCGCCAGACTCATTGACGCACAGGGAAACCCGGTCACCGACGGCGTGCACCCGATGGGTGATCTGGCACCCCGCGACGTGGTCGCCGCCGCGATCCACGCCCGCATCGAGCAGACCGGCGCGCCGTGCGTGTACCTCGACGCGCGCGCGATCACCGGCTTCGCGCAACGGTTCCCGACGGTCACCGCCGCCTGCCTGGCCGCGGGTATCGACCCCGCCGTCGACCCCATCCCGGTGGTGCCCGGTGCGCACTACAGCTGCGGCGGCGTCGTCACCGACACCCACGGCCGCACCGAGCTGGCCGGGCTGTTCGCCGCCGGGGAGGTCGCCCGCACCGGGCTGCACGGCGCGAACCGGCTGGCCTCCAACAGCCTGCTCGAGGGCCTGGTGGTGGGCGGGCGCGCCGGACGGGCCGCCGCCGCGCACGCCGCCGACGCCGGCCCGGTCACCGCGCACCCGCCCGGGCCCGCGGTGCGCTCGGCGCTGCCGCGCACCGACCTGCAGCGGGCGATGACCCGCTACGCAGGGGTGGTCCGCGACGGCGACGGGCTGAGTGTGCTGGCCGCCGAACTCGACACCGCCCGCCCGCGGGCCGTCACCTCCCGCGCCGACTTCGAGGACGTCGCGCTGACCACCGTCGCCGCCGCCGTCGCGGCCGCGGCGACCACCCGTACCGAATCGCGGGGCTGCCACCACCGCCGCGACTATCCCGACACCGATCCGGGCCTGGCCCGGAGCCTCATCGCTGTGGAGGCCTGCTGCTGATGAAGATGAGTCCGGCCGAACTCGACGAGGCGCGCCGCGTGATCGCCCGCGCGCTCGAGGAGGACCTGCGCTACGGACCCGACGTGACCACCCAGGCCACCGTCGACCCCGCCGCCCGCACCACCGCGTCGATGGTGGCCCGCGAGCCCGGCGTGATCGCCGGGGTCGACATCGCACTGCTCACCCTCGACGAGGTGCTCGGCGCCGGGAACTACCTGGTCAAAGACCGCGTCGAGGACGGCACCCGGGTGCAGCCCGGCGGCGTCGTGCTCACCGTCGAGGCACCCACCCAGGGCCTGCTGACCGCGGAGCGGACGATGCTGAACCTGGTCTGCCACCTGTCCGGCATCGCCACCACGACCGCCACCTGGGTGGACGCCGTCTCGGGCACCAACGCCAAGATCCGCGACACCCGCAAGACGCTGCCGGGTCTGCGCGCCCTGCAGAAGTACGCGGTGCGCGTCGGCGGCGGGGTCAACCACCGGATGGGTCTCGGCGACGCCGCGCTGATCAAGGACAACCACGTGGCGGCCGCCGGATCGGTGGTCGCCGCGCTGCGGGCGGTGCGCGCTGCGGCCCCCGACATCGAGTGCGAGGTCGAGGTCGATTCGCTGGAACAGCTCGACGAGGTGCTCGCCGAGAATGTCGAGCTGATCCTGCTGGACAACTTCCCGGTGTGGCAGACCCAGATCGCGGTGCAGCGCCGCGACGCCCGGGCACCCCAGACCAAGCTCGAGTCCTCCGGCGGGTTGAGCCTGGACCGCGCCGCCGACTTTGCCGGAACCGGTGTCGACTACCTCGCGGTCGGGGCGCTCACGCATTCGGTGCGCGTCCTCGACATCGGTTTGGACGTCTAACGGTTACGATCGCAACCGTGTACGACGACGACGAGGAACCCCGGCGCTTCAATTTGCTGACCGTCATCTCCCTGATCATCGCGATTGTCGCGCTCGGGGTTGCTGGTTGGTCGCTGTACAAGACCCAGAACTCCAAGCCCAGCTACGAGCCGGCGCAGATCGCCGACGCCAAGTCCAAGGTGTGCACCGCGGCCGACGTGGTGCGGCGCGGCATCTCGATCAACACCAACCTGGCGCCCGCCGGCGGTCCGCAGGACGTCACCGGCGCCCAGGCCGTGGCGGCCAACGCGCGGATCTCGCTCTACGACGGCGGCCAGTACCTGCTGGCCCGGCTGGATCCGGCGACACCCGCCCAGCTGGCCGACAAGGTCCGCGAGTTCGCCGAGACGCTGCTGGACATCGGCGCCAACGCCACCGCGGGCGTGCCCAACGACGATCCGGCGCAGGCCAAGCGACTGACCGACGCCGACGCCGCCAACAACGCGATCACCGAGCTCTGTAAGTAGCCAGCAGGGCGCGTGCGGCCGCCTTGGCGGCGGCCAGCGCGTCGGCGTCGCCGCGCACGCGGGACAGCAGCAGGGCGCCCTCGACCAGCGCGACCAGCGCCAGCGCCGTGCGCTCGGCGTCGCCCGGGGCCCAGCCGTCGGCGGCCAGCCGGTCGGCGACGGCGCGGCGCCAGCTGTCGAACACCGCCGCCGACGCCTCCCGCACCGGCGCGCTGGCGTGCACCGACTCGGTGGCCAACGGCTCGATCGGGCAGCCGTCGCGGGGATCGGTGGCCAGCCCGGCGGCCATCGCGTCGATCCAGCCGTCGACCAGGTCGGCGACCGGACGGTCCGCCGCCAGCGACTCCCGCAGCCGGCGCTCGATCTCGGCGCCCTCGTGGGCCACCACGGCGGCCGCCAGCTGCTGTTTGCCCTCCGGAAAGTGGTGGTACAGCGATCCAGGCCGCACGCCGGCCTGCGCGAGGATCTGGTTGATCCCGGTGGCCGCGTAGCCCTGCCTGCGGAACAGCCGGGCCGCGGTCTCCACCAGCGCGGCACGGCTACGGTCCGGGCGGGGCATCAAGCAGCGGCGTCGTGGCTGACGTCGGCGACGAAGACCGCCACACGGCCGACCTGCAGCCGTGCCATCCGCGGCAGACCGGTCGGGTCGCCGCCTGCGGGCACGATCCGCGGATTGACCAGGTGCAGGGTGCGCCTGCCGACCCGCAGATCGGCCTCGCCGGCGACCAGCACGTTCTTCACCCAGTCCGTCTTGCCGTGCGCCAGCGCGATCGCGACGGTGTCCCCGGATCGGTAGGCAGTGACGATCGTCTCGTAGGGCTTGCCGGACCTGCGGCCGCGATGGGTGATCGTGGCCATCCCGGGCATCACCCGCGACAGCGGCTTGACGAGCTTGTTGAAGTACTTGACCTGCAGGTTCTCCAGCCACGGTGGAAACAGCATGGGGATGCCGGGGGCGTTGTTGGGGTGCTCGCTGGCTCGCATGACGCCTCCATAACCGATTTGGTCCGCTCTGGGAGAATGAACAGCGTGAATGTATCGCCGGGGCCCATCGCCCGCATCGACTTGCGTAACCGCTCCATGAGTGCGGCGCAGCTGCGGGCCGCGCTACCCCGGGGCGGGGTCGACGTGGACGCGGTGCTGCCGCGGGTGCGGCCGATCGTCGACGCGGTGGCCGAACGCGGCGCCGCGGCGGCCCTGGAGTACACGGAATCGTTCGACGGCGTGCGTCCGGCGCTGGTCCGGGTGCCCGCCGACAAGCTGGCGGCCGCGCTCGATGCGCTGCCCGCCGACGTGCGCACCGCGCTGGAGGTGGCCATCGAGCGCACCCGCGCCGTGCACGCCGACCAGCGCCGCACCGACACCACGACGACGCTGGCGCCGGGCGCGACGGTGACCGAGCGCTGGGTTCCGGTGGAGCGGGTCGGGCTCTATGTGCCCGGCGGCAACGCCGTCTACCCGTCGAGCGTGGTGATGAACGTGGTGCCCGCGCAGACCGCGGGCGTCGACTCGCTGGTGATCGCCAGCCCGCCGCAGAAGACCAACCCGGAGCCGTTCGCCGGGCTGCCGCACCCGACGATTCTGGCGGCGGCGGCGCTGCTGGGCGTCGACGAGGTGTGGGCCGTCGGCGGCGCCCAGTCCGTGGCGCTGCTGGCGCACGGCGGCACCGACACCGACGGCACCGAGCTCGCGCCGGTCGACATGATCACCGGCCCCGGCAACATCTACGTCACCGCCGCCAAGCGGATCTGCCGCTCGCTGGTGGGCATCGACGCCGAGGCCGGCCCGACCGAGATCGCGATCCTGGCCGACCACACCGCCGACCCGGCGCACGTCGCCGCCGACCTGATCAGCCAGGCCGAGCACGACGAGATGGCGGCCAGTGTGCTGGTCACCCCGTCGGTCGAGCTGGCCGACGCCACCGACCGTGAACTGGTCGAGCAGCTCAAGACCACCGTGCACCGCGAGCGGGTGGCCGCCGCGCTGGGCGGTAAGCAGTCGGCCATCGTGCTGGTCGACGACCTTCAGGCCGGTATCCGGGTGGTCAACTCGTACGCCGCCGAGCACCTGGAGATCCAGACCAAGGACGCCCGCGAGGTGGCCGGGCGGATCCGGTCGGCAGGCGCGATCTTCGTCGGCGCCTACTCACCGGTCAGCCTCGGTGACTACTGCGCGGGTTCCAACCATGTGCTGCCCACCGCCGGCTGTGCCCGGCACTCCTCGGGGCTGTCGGTGCAGACGTTCCTGCGCGGCATCCACGTCATCGACTACGACGAGGCCGCGCTCAAGGACGTGTCCGGATACGTCATCACGCTGGCCCAGGCCGAGAACCTGCCCGCCCACGGCGAGGCGGTGCGGCGGAGGTTCGAGCGGTGAGCGCCGGCGACGTGCCCGGTGCCCGCGTATCGCTCGACGACCTGCCGCTGCGCGCCGACCTGCGGGGTAAATCCCCGTACGGCGCACCGCAACTCGACGTGCCGGTGCGGCTCAACACCAACGAGAACCCGCACCCGCCCAGCCAGGCGCTGATCGACGACGTGACCGCGTCGGTGGCCGCGGTGGCGGGGGAGTTGCACCGCTATCCCGACCGCGACGCGGTGGCGCTGCGCACCGACCTGGCGGCCTACGTCACCAGACAGACCGGCACCCGGGTGACCGTCGAGAACGTCTGGGCGGCAAACGGATCCAACGAGATCCTGCAGCAGCTGCTGCAGGCGTTCGGTGGGCCGGGCCGCAGCGCGATCGGGTTCGTGCCGTCGTACTCGATGCACCCGATCATCTCCGACGGCACCCAGACCGCGTGGCTGGTGGCCAACCGCGCCGCCGACTTCAGCCTCGACACCGACGCCGCGGCCGCCGCGATCCGTGCGCACAACCCCGACATCGTGTTCGTCACCAGCCCGAACAACCCGTCGGGACAGAGCGTTCCGTTGGCCGACCTGCGCCGCCTGCTCGACGCGATGAGCGGCGGCGTGATGATCGTCGACGAGGCCTACGGTGAGTTCTCCTCGCAGCCCAGCGCCGTGGCGCTGATCGACGATTACCCGCAGCGGCTGGTGGTGAGCCGGACCATGAGCAAGGCGTTCGCGTTCGCCGGCGGCCGGCTGGGCTACCTGATCGCCGCGCCCGCCGTGATCGACGCGATGCTGCTGGTGCGCCTGCCGTACCACCTGTCGGTGGTGACCCAGGCCGCCGCGCGCGCCGCGCTGCGGCACGCCGACGACACCCTGGCCAGCGTCGCCACCCTGATCGCCGAACGCAACCGGGTCTCGGCGGCGCTGTCGGAGATGGGTTTCACCGTCATTCCCAGCGATGCCAACTTCATCCTGTTCGGCGAGTTCGCCGACGCCCCCGCCACCTGGCAGCGTTACCTGGACGCCGGGGTGCTGATCCGCGACGTCGGCATCCCCGGGTACCTGCGCGCCACCACCGGCCTGGCAGCGGAGAACGACGCGCTGCTGGCCGTCAGCGCCCGGCTGGCCAAGACCGAACTATCCACCCTAGGAGCAACGTGACCGAGCCGCGTCGGGCTGTTATCGAGCGCACGACCAAGGAAAGCGACATCCGCGTCGAGCTGAACCTCGACGGCACCGGGCAGGTGAGCGTCGACACCGGCGTGCCGTTCTTCGACCACATGCTGACCTCGCTGGGCAGCCACGCCAGCTTCGACCTGACCGTCGTGGCGCGCGGTGACATCGAGATCGAGGGCCACCACACCATCGAGGACACCGCGATCGTGCTGGGCCAGGCGCTCGGGCAGGCGCTCGGCGACAAGAAGGGCATCCGCCGCTTCGGCGACGCCTGGATCCCGATGGACGAGACCCTCGCCCACGCCGCGGTCGACGTGTCCGGCCGGCCGTACTGCGTGCACACCGGCGAACCGGAGCACATGCTGCACTTCACCATCGCCGGCTCGCAGGCGCCGTACCACACCGTCGTCAACCGGCACGTGTTCGAGTCGCTGGCGCTCAACGCGCGCATCGCGCTGCACGTGCGCACCATCTACGGCCGCGACCCGCACCACATCACCGAGGCCGAGTACAAGGCGGTGGCGCGGGCGCTGCGCCAGGCCGTCGAGTACGACGCCCGGGTGACCGGTGTGCCGTCGACGAAAGGTGTGCTGTGACAAAGCGAGTGGTGATCCTCGACTACGGATCGGGGAACCTGCGCTCGGCCCAGCGCGCCCTGGAGCGGGTCGGCGCCGACGTCACCGTCACCGCCGACGCCGAGGCCGCAGGCAACGCCGACGGGCTGGTGGTGCCCGGGGTGGGTGCGTTCGCGGCGTGCATGGCGGGGCTGCGCGGCATCGGCGGTGAGCGGATCATCGCCGAGCGGGTGGCCGCGGGTCGACCGGTGCTCGGGATCTGCGTCGGCATGCAGATCCTGTTCGCCCGCGGTGTGGAGTTCGGGGTACAGACCGACGGCTGCGGGATGTGGCCCGGTGCGGTGGTCGGGCTGGATGCGCCGGTGATCCCGCACATGGGCTGGAACGTCGTCGACGCCCCCACCGACAGCGTGCTGTTCGCCGGGATCGACCCGGGCACCCGGTTCTACTTCGTGCACTCCTACGCCGCCCAGCAGTGGGAGGGCGATCCGTCCGCGAAGCTGACCTGGGCCACGCACGGTGTGCCGTTCCTGGCCGCCGTGGAGGACGGTCCGCTGTCGGCGACGCAGTTCCATCCCGAGAAGAGCGGCGACGCCGGTGCCGCATTACTGACCAACTGGGTGAAGGCATTAGGTTGACCGACGTGTCGCAACGACTGATTCTGCTTCCCGCTGTCGACGTGGTCGACGGCAAAGCCGTCCGCCTCGTGCAGGGCCAGGCCGGCAGTGAGACCGAGTACGGATCGGCCCTCGACGCCGCGCTGACCTGGCAGCGCGACGGCGCGGAGTGGATCCACCTGGTCGACCTCGACGCCGCGTTCGGCCGCGGCTCCAACCGTGAGCTGCTGGCCGAGGTGGTCGGCAAGCTCGACGTCAAGGTCGAGCTGTCCGGCGGCATCCGCGACGACGAGTCGCTGGCCGCCGCGCTGGCCACCGGCTGCGCCCGGGTCAACCTGGGCACCGCCGCGCTGGAGAACCCGCAGTGGTGCGCGAAGGTGGTCGCCGAGCACGGCGACAAGGTGGCCGTCGGCCTGGACGTCAAGATCGTCGACGGCCAGCACCGGCTGCGCGGCCGCGGCTGGGAGACCGACGGCGGCGACCTGTGGGAGGTACTGGAACGCCTTGACCGCGAGGGCTGTTCGCGCTTCGTCGTCACCGACGTCACCAAGGACGGCACGCTGCGGGGCCCGAACCTGGAACTGCTGTCGCAGGTGACCGACCGCACGGATGCGCCGGTGATCGCCTCCGGCGGGGTGTCCAGCCTCGACGACCTGCGCGCGATCGCCACCCTCACCGACCGCGGGGTCGAGGGTGCGATCGTCGGGAAGGCGTTGTACGCCGGGCGGTTCACGCTGCCCGAGGCGCTGGCCGCGGTGGGAGGCTAGATGGCGGTGGACGTCGGCGACCTCAACGCGCTGGTCGCCGAGGCCGCCCGGATCCTCGACGAGGCGTCGGTCCCGTTCATCGAGGGGCACCGAGCGGAGTCCGCGGTGCAGAAGAAGGGCAACGACTTCGCCACCGAGGTGGATCTGGCCATCGAACGCCAGGTGGTGGCCGCGCTCACCGAGCGCACCGGGATCGGGGTGCACGGCGAGGAGTTCGGCGGCGCCGACCTGAACTCGCCGCTGGTGTGGGTGCTCGACCCGATCGACGGCACGTTCAACTACGCCGCCGGTTCGCCGATGGCGGCGATCCTGCTGGGCCTGGTCCGCGACGGCGAACCGGTCGCCGGGCTGACCTGGATTCCGTTCACCGGCGAGAAGTTCACCGCCGTCGTCGGCGGACCGCTGCGCAAGAACGGGGTGGAGCAGCCGCCGGTCGAACCGACGCCGCTGTCGGACGCCATCGTCGGGATGAGCACGTTCAACGTCGACTCCCGCGGCCGGGTGCCCGGACGTTACCGGCTCGCGGTCATGGAGAACCTGAGCCGGGAGTGCTCGCGGATGCGTATGCACGGCGCCACCGGCATCGACCTGGCCTACACAGCGGCCGGAATCCTCGGCGGCGCAATCAGTTTCAGCGGGCACCCGTGGGACCACGCCGCCGGGGTCGCGCTGATCCGGGCGGCCGGGGGAGTGGTCACCGACCTGGCGGGCGGCGACTGGAAGGTGGACTCGCCGTCGGCGCTGGTCGGGGCTCCCGGCACGCATCAGCAACTGCTCGATCTGCTGCGTGCGGTCGGCGATCCGGAGGACTACCGATGAACCCGAAAGATCTGGCGGTCCGCGTCATCCCGTGCCTCGACGTCGACGGCGGCCGGGTGGTCAAGGGCGTCAACTTCGAGAACCTGCGTGACGCGGGGGATCCCGTCGAACTGGCGGCCGCCTACGACGCGGAGGGCGCCGACGAGCTGACCTTCCTCGACGTCACCGCGTCCTCGTCGGGGCGGGCCACCATGCTCGAGGTGGTCAAGCGCACCGCCGAGCAGGTGTTCATCCCGCTGACCGTCGGCGGCGGGGTGCGCTCGGTCGAGGACGTCGACGTGCTGCTGCGCGCCGGCGCCGACAAGGTGTCGGTGAACACCGCGGCCATCGCCCGGCCCGAACTGCTGGCCGAGATGTCGCGGCAGTTCGGCTCGCAGTGCATCGTGCTGTCGGTCGACGCCCGCACCGTGCCCGAGGGTGGCCAGCCGACCCCGTCGGGCTGGGAGGTCACCACCCACGGCGGGCGGCGCGGCACCGGCATCGACGCGATCGAATGGGCGGTGCGCGGCGCCGAACTCGGCGTCGGCGAGATCCTGCTGAACTCCATGGACGCCGACGGCACCAAGGCCGGCTTCGACCTGCCGATGATCCGCGCGGTGCGCGGCGCGGTGAACATCCCGGTGATCGCCAGCGGCGGTGCCGGTGCGCCAGAGCATTTCGCGCCCGCCGTGCAGGCAGGCGCCGACGCGGTGCTGGCGGCCAGCGTGTTCCACTTCCGCGACCTGACCATCGGGCAGGTGAAGGCGGCGATGGCCGCGGAGGGGATCGTGGTGCGATGAGCGCTTGCGCGAAGAGCCGAGGGCACCGATGAGCGCGCTGGATCCGGAGATCGCGGCGCGGCTCAAACGCGACGCCAACGGGCTGATCGCCGCCGTCGTGCAGGAGCGGTCCACCCGGCAGGTGCTGATGATGGCGTGGATGAACGACGAGGCGCTGGCCCGCACGCTGGAAACCCGTCGCGCGACGTACTTCTCACGGTCACGTCAGCAGCTGTGGGTCAAGGGCGAGACCTCCGGGCACACCCAGTACGTGCACTCGGTGCGACTGGACTGCGACGGCGACACCGTGCTACTGGAGGTCGACCAGGTCGACGGCGCCTGCCACACCGGCGATCACACCTGCTTCGACGCCGCCCAACTCCTCGCCCCCGAGGCCCGCGCCGACCAGCGGCCCTCGTCGTAGCTGACCTTCACCGGGTGCGCGAACGCCGCGCTGACGGTCCCCGTCGTCACCGTCTCGCGCGCAGGTCCGCTGGCCACCGTGCGGCCCTCGGCGATCAGCAGGGCGTGCGTCGTCGTGGTCGGCAGTTCCTCGAGGTGGTGGGTGACCAGGATCGACGCCACGTCGGGATGGGTCTCGTCGAGCGTGTCGAGGGTCTCCAACAGCTGTTCGCGGGCGGCCACGTCCAGGCCGGTGGTGGGCTCGTCGAGCAGTAGCAGCTTCGGCTCGGCGACCAGTGCCCGCGCGATCAGCGTGCGGCCCCGCTCACCCTGCGACAGCGTCGGCCACGCGTCGGATGCCTTGTGCGACAAGCCGACCGCGTCGATCATCGCGTCGGCATGGGCGAGCTGCTCGGCGGTCGGCGTCCACCGCATCGGCACGTCGATGGTGGCGGTGATGCCGGTCAGCACCACCTCGCGGACGGTCAGCGGGTGCTGCAACCGGTGCCGCGGGTTGACGTGGCCGATCGAATGGCGCAGCGCCGCCAGATCGGTGCGGCCCATCCGGTTGCCGAGGATGGTGACGGTGCCGGTGGTCGGGAACGTCATCGCCGCGCAGAAACCCAGCAGGGTGCTCTTGCCTGCGCCGTTGGGACCCAGCAGCGCCCAGTGTTCACCGGCCTGCACGGTCAACGAGATGCCGTCGATGATCTGCTTGCCGTTGCGCCGGAACGTCACATCGGCGAGCTCGAGGACCGCGGTCACGCTGACCGGCGCTGCCGCAGCACCGCGAGGGCCTTGTCGGCGTGGGCGTTCATGTTGACCTCGGAGGCGATCACCGCCAGCACCGTACGGTCGGTGTCGATCACGAACGTGGTGCGTTTGACCGGCAGGACCCTGCCCAGCAGCCCGCGTTTGACGCCGAACCGGGTGGCCACCGCGCCGTCGCTGTCCGACAGCAGCGGGTAACCGAAACCCTCCCGACCGGCGAACGTGGCCTGCCGGTCGACCGGGTCGGTGCTGATGCCCACCGGGGTGGCGCCGACGGCGGCGAACTCCGCGGCCAGGTCCCGGAAGTGGCACGCCTCCCTGGTGCAGCCCGGGGTCATGGCGGCGGGATAGAAGAACAACACGATGGGGCCGGCTTCGAGCAGCCCGCTGAGGCTGCGCGGCGTGCCGGTCTGGTCCGGCAGCGTGAAGTCCGCGACCGTGTCGCCTTCTCTGAGGTCACCCTGCTTCATGATCACCAACGCTAGTCCGTGCGCAGATCGCCCTCACCGCGTCTGGGACACTTGACGGGTGCAATCCACCGCCACCCCGCTCGCGCTGACGACCTCGCGCGAGGACTTCCGGGCACTGGCCGCCGGGCACCGCGTGGTGCCGGTGACCCGCAAGGTCCTCGCCGACAGCGAGACGCCGCTGTCGGCGTACCGCAAGCTGGCCGCCAACCGGCCCGGAACGTTTCTGCTGGAGTCCGCCGAGAACGGCCGGTCCTGGTCGCGCTGGTCGTTCATCGGCGCCGGTGCGCCGTCGGCGCTGACCGTGCGCGACGGTGAGGCGGTGTGGCTGGGCACCACCCCGCAGGACGCCCCGCAGGGCGGAGACCCGCTGGTCGCGCTGCGCCAGACTCTGGAGCTGCTCAGGACCGAGCCGGTGCCCGGGCTGCCTCCGCTGTCCAGCGGGCTGGTCGGCTTCTTCGCCTACGACATGGTGCGCCGGCTGGAGCGGTTGCCCGAGCTGACCGTCGACGACCTCGGCCTGCCGGACATGCTGCTGCTGCTGGCCACCGACATCGCCGCCGTCGACCACCACGAGGGCACCATCACGCTGATCGCCAACGCGGTGAACTGGAACGGCACCGACGAGCGGGTGGACTGGGCCTACGACGACGCCGTGGCCCGGCTGGACGTGATGACCGCCGCACTCGGCGAGCCGCTGCCCTCGACGGTGGCGACGTTCAGCAGGCCCGAGCCGCGGCACCGCGCGCAGCGCACCCTCGACGAGTACACCCGCATCGTCGACAAGCTGGTCGGCGACATCGAGGCCGGTGAGGCGTTCCAGGTGGTGCCGTCGCAGCGGTTCGAGATGGACACCACCGCCGATCCGCTCGACGTGTACCGGATGCTGCGGGTGTCCAACCCCAGCCCGTACATGTACCTGCTTAACGTGCCCGACGCCGACGGCGGCCTGGACTTCTCGATCGTCGGCTCCAGCCCGGAGGCGCTGGTGACGGTCAAGGACGGCCGGGCCACCACCCACCCGATCGCGGGCACCCGTTGGCGCGGCGCCACCGAGGAGGAGGACCTGCTGCTCGAGAAGGAGCTGCTGGCCGACGAGAAGGAACGCGCCGAACATCTGATGCTGGTCGACCTCGGCCGCAACGACCTGGGCCGGGTGTGCACCCCCGGCACGGTGAAGGTCGAGGACTACAGCCACATCGAGCGCTACAGCCACGTCATGCACCTGGTGTCGACGGTGACCGGGCTGCTGGCCGAGGGTAGGACCGCGCTGGACGCGGTCGCCGCGTGCTTCCCGGCCGGCACCCTGACCGGTGCGCCGAAGGTGCGGGCGATGGAGCTCATCGAGGAGGTCGAGCTGACCCGTCGCGGCCTGTACGGCGGCGTGCTGGGCTACCTCGACTTCGCGGGCAACGCCGACTTCGCGATCGCGATCCGCACCGCGCTGATGCGCGACGGGGTCGCCTACGTGCAGGCCGGCGGCGGCGTCGTCGCCGACTCCAACGGGCCCTACGAGTTCACCGAGGCCTCCAACAAGGCCCGCGCGGTGCTCAACGCCATCGCCGCGGCGGAAACGCTGTCCGAACCGTGATCCGGGCGGCCCAGGCAGGACTCGCGCTCGCCGCGGCGGGCCTGTGGGGTGCCTCGCGGCTCACCTGGGTCGAGGTGACGTCGTTCGACGGGCTGGGCCAGCCGAAGACCGTCGCGCTCAGCGGCGGCACCTGGTCGACGGCGCTGGTGCCGCTGGCGGTGCTGCTGCTGGCCGCGGCGGTGGCCGCGCTGGCGGTGCGCGGATGGCCGTTGCGGGCGCTGGCGGTGCTGGTCGCCGCTGTCAGCGCGGGCACCGCGTACCTGGCGATCAGCCTGTGGGTGATCACCGATGTGGCGGTGCGGGCCTCCAACCTCGCCGAATCGCCGGTCGCCGACATCATCGGCACCCAGCGCCACTACACCGGCGCGGTGCTCACCCTCGTCGCCTCGGTGCTGACGCTGGTGTGCGCGGTGCTGCTGATGCGCTCGGCCGGCCGGGACACGGCCACTCCGGCGCGCTACAGCCGCCGCACCGCCCCACCACAGGCCCGAACCGGGGACACCCAGAGCGGTGAGACGATGTCCGAACGGGCCATCTGGGACGCCCTCGACGCGGGCACCGATCCGACTGATCCGGACAACAAGGGGCGGTGAGCACCGATGATGTGGCCCCCGCTACTCTTCGTGGTTGAAGATCGTCCGAAGTCCGGGGAAGGGAAGCGGCACTCATGAGTTCGGCAACCGTGCTCGACTCGATCATCGAGGGAGTCCGCGCCGACGTCGCCGCCCGCGAGGAACTGGTCCCGCTCGCCGAGATCAAGGCCAGGGCCAAGGACGCGCCGCCTCCGCTGGACGTGATGGCGGCGCTTCGCGCCCCAGGCATCGCGGTGATCGCGGAGGTCAAGCGGGCCAGTCCGTCGCGCGGCGATCTGGCCAACATTCCCGACCCCGCCGATCTGGCCCGGGCCTACGAGGCCGGCGGTGCGCGCGTGATCAGCGTGCTGACCGAGCAGCGCCGGTTCAAGGGGTCGCTGGCCGATCTGGACGCGGTGCGCGCGGCGGTGTCAATCCCGGTGCTGCGCAAGGACTTCATCGTGCAGCCGTACCAGATCCACGAGGCGCGGGCGCACGGCGCCGACATGCTGCTGCTGATCGTCGCGGCGCTGGAGCAGTCGGTGCTCGAGGCGCTGCTGGAGCGCACCGAGTCGCTGGGCATGACCGCGCTGGTCGAGGTGCACACCGAGGAGGAGGCCGACCGCGCGCTGTCGGCGGGCGCCTCCGTGATCGGGGTCAACGCCCGCGATCTGAAGACGATGACCGTCGACCGGGACTGCTTCGCGCGGATCGCGCCGGGGCTGCCCACCGACGTCATCCGCGTCGCCGAGTCCGGCGTCCGGGGGCCGGCGGACCTGCTGGCCTACGCCGGCGCTGGCGCCGACGCCGTCCTGGTCGGCGAGGGCGTGGTCACCAGCGGTGATCCGCGTACCGCCGTCGCCGATCTCGTCACCGCCGGCACGCATCCGTCGTGCCCGAAACCCGCACGCTGACAAGTGGCTGATATCACCGGGCCTGAACTGCCCCGTTCCAGCGCCGCCGTCGCCGAGCCGAGTCCCCACGACCCCGACGAGCGCGGACACTTCGGCAAGTACGGCGGGCGCCTGGTCGCCGAAGCCCTGATGGCGGTGATCGAAGAGGTCACCTCCGCCTACGAGAAGGCCCGCGGCGATCAGACGTTCCTCGACGAATTGGACCGCCTGCAACGGCATTACACCGGTCGGCCGTCACCGCTATACGAGGCGGAGCGGCTGTCCGAGCACGCGGGCGGCGCCCGGATCTTCCTGAAACGAGAAGACCTCAACCACACCGGATCCCACAAGATCAACAACGTGCTGGGGCAGGCGCTGCTGGCCAAGAAGATGGGCAAGACGCGGGTGATCGCCGAGACCGGCGCCGGCCAGCACGGGGTGGCGACCGCGACGGCGTGCGCGCTGCTCGGGCTCGAGTGCGTGATCTACATGGGTGCCGTCGACACCGCGCGCCAGGCGCTCAACGTCGCGCGGATGCGGCTGCTCGGTGCGACGGTGGTGTCGGTCGAGTCGGGTTCCAAGACACTCAAGGACGCGATCAACGACGCGTTCCGCGACTGGGTCACCAACGCCGACAGCACCTACTACTGCTTCGGGACCGCGGCCGGGCCGCATCCGTTCCCGATGATGGTGCGCGACTTCCAGCGGGTGATCGGGTTGGAGGCCCGCGCGCAGATCCAGGCGCAGGCGGGCCGGCTGCCCGACGCGGTGACCGCGTGCATCGGCGGCGGCTCCAACGCGATCGGGATCTTCCACGCGTTCATCGACGATCCGGGCGTGCGGCTGGTCGGCTTCGAGGCCGCCGGCGACGGCGTCGAAACCGGCCGTCACGCAGCGACTTTCACCGGTGGTTCACCCGGTGCGTTCCAGGGCTCGTTCTCCTACCTGCTGCAGGACGAGGACGGGCAGACCATCGAATCGCATTCCATCTCAGCGGGATTGGACTATCCCGGGGTGGGCCCCGAGCACGCCTACCTCAAGGACATCGGCCGCGCCGAGTACCGGCCGATCACCGACACCGAGGCGATGGACGCGTTCTCGCTGCTGTGCCGCACCGAGGGCATCATCCCGGCGATCGAGTCGGCGCACGGGGTGGCCGGTGCACTCAAGCTCGGCAGGGAGCTGGGCCCCGGTTCGATCATCGTGGTGAACCTGTCGGGCCGCGGCGACAAGGATGTCGAGACCGCCGCGAAGTGGTTCGGGCTGTTGGACGGTGACGCGTGAGCCGGTTGGGTCCCATCTTCGAGACGTGCCGAAACGAGGGCCGCGCCGCGCTGATCGGGTATCTGCCGACGGGGTTTCCCGATGTGCAGACCTCGATCTCGGCGATGACCACACTGGTCGAGAACGGCTGCGATGTCGTCGAGGTAGGTGTCGCGTACTCCGATCCGGGTATGGACGGACCGGTGATCGCGGCCGCCACCGAGGCGGCGCTGCGCGGCGGGGTGCGGGTGCGCGACGCGCTCACCGCGGTCGAGGCCATCGCCAACGCCGGGGGTAGCGCGGTGGTGATGACGTACTGGAACCCCGTGCTGAAGTGGGGTGTGGACGCGTTCGCCCGTGACCTGGCGGCCGCCGGGGGACTGGGGCTGATCACCCCGGACCTCATCCCGGAGGAGGCCGACGAGTGGATGGCCGCCTCGGAGGCGCACGATCTGGACCGGATCTTCCTGGTGGCGCCGTCGTCGACGCCGGAGCGGCTGTCGATGACGGTGAGGGCCTCGCGCGGTTTCGTCTACGCCGCCTCGACGATGGGCGTCACCGGCGCCCGCGACGCGGTGTCGTCGGCCGCACCGGAGCTCGTGCGCCGGGTCCGCGAGGTGTCCGACATCCCGGTCGGTGTGGGTCTCGGTGTGCGGTCACGTGAGCAGGCGGCGGAGATCGCCTCCTACGCCGACGGCGTGATCGTCGGCTCGGCGTTGGTGTCGGCGCTGCAGGACGGGGTGGACGCGGTCGCGGCGCTGACCACGGAACTGGCAGAAGGCGTCCGGCAGAGGATCACTGCGTGAGCGCGACGGACTCGGCGGTGACGTACCTGGCGGCGATACCCAGCCCGGCGCAGGGCGTCTGGCATCTGGGACCGGTACCGCTGCGGGCCTACGCGCTGTGCATCATCGCCGGCATCATCGTGGCGCTGATCCTCGGCGACCGCCGGTGGGAGGCCCGCGGCGGCGAACGCGGCGTCATCTACGACATCGCGCTGTGGGCGGTGCCGTTCGGTCTGCTCGGCGGCCGGATCTACCACGTGATCACCGACTGGCACCGGTATTTCGGCGAGGGCGGAGCCGGGTTCAGCGGTGTGCTGCGCATCTGGGAGGGCGGCCTCGGCATCTGGGGCGCGGTCGCGCTGGGCGGTGTGGGCGCCTGGATCGCCTGCCGCAGACGCAAGATCCCGCTGCCCGCGTTCGGCGACGCGATCGCGCCGGGAATCGTTCTGGCACAGGCGATCGGGCGGCTCGGCAACTATTTCAACCAGGAGCTGTACGGCGGGCCGACGACGGTGCCGTGGGCGCTGGAGATCTACGAGCGGCGCAACGCCGCAGGCGTGGTGGACAACCTCAACGGCGTGTCGACCGGCGAGGTCGTCGCGCTGGTGCACCCCACGTTCCTGTACGAACTGCTGTGGAACGTCCTGGTTTTCGTCGTGCTGATCTGGGTCGACCGGCGGTTCAAGTTCGGCCACGGCCGGTTGTTCGCGCTGTATGTGGCGGCCTACTGCGTGGGCCGGTTCTGGATCGAGCTGCTGCGGGCCGATGAGGCCACGCTGATCGAGGGTGTCCGGATCAACTCGTTCACCGCGACGTTCGTGTTCATCGGCGCCGTCGTGTACATCATGGTCGCGCCGAAGGGGCGGGAGGATCCGGCGTCGCTGAGGGCCCAGGACTGGCCGGAGGACCTGACCGAGGAACTGACGGCGGTCTCCGCGACGTCGGGCGTCGTGGCCGCGGTGAAGGCCGCCGCCGACGAGGAGATCACCCAGCGGCTGCCCGCCGAGGCGCTCGTCGCCGACCCGCCCGACGAGGAGCTCACCGACATCCTGGCCGAGGCGGGACAGGACGTCGACCAGCGGCAAGTCGCGCAACAGCACGACGACGATCCGGAGGACGGCCTGCTCGACGTGCTGGCCGAGGCGACCGAGCACATCTTCTACGTGTTCGATCCGACGCCGACGCCCGACCCCGAGCCGGCCGCTGATCCGGTCGAGGAGGATGCGGGCGAACCGGAGGTCGAGACCTTCGAGCATGCGCGCAGGCTCGCCGAGCTCACCGATGACGACGGGCTGATCGACGTGCTGGCCGAGGCCGCCGAACAACTGGCCACCGAGACGGGGATCGACCTGTACGGCACGTCGCAACCGGCCGCGGCCGACGACCCCGAGCCTGTGACGGCTGAGCCTGAGTCCGACGAGGCTGAGGAGCCCGAGGCAAGCGAGGAACCCGCGGACGAGCCCGAGCCCGAACCTGAAGAAAGCGGCCGCGTGCGCCGGTGGCTGCGGCGCCGCAACCGCTGACCCTGTCAAACCACCACTCAACGAAAGCCGATATGTCCGAGGACCAGAAGCCCGACGTTCCCCCGAACCACCTCTCCATCGATCCGCGCAGCCCCTTCTACGACGAGGAGGCGCTCCTGCGTGGCGTAGGCATTCGCGTCAACGGCACCGAGAAGATCAACGTGCACGAGTACGACGTCGACGAGGGATGGGTGCGCGTCGAGGTGCCCACCGCCAAAGACCGCCGCGGCAACCCGATGGTCGTCAAGCTCACCGGCACGGTCGAACCGTTCTTCCGTGACCTGGAGGACGAGAACTAACCGGGTTACGCCGAACGTGAACTTGTGGACGAGAAATCGGCGAAATCTCGCACATAACTTCACGTTCGCCGCGGGATCGCCCTCGCGGCTGCGGTCCGGCCACGCCGACTTCTGGCATGCTGGGGGCCATGACTGAGCCGCCGTTCAGTGGCAATGAGCCCGGTGCCACCCCGCCGCCCGGACAGTACCCGCCTCCACCCGGCCAATATCCGCCCCCGCCCGGGCAGTATCCGCCGCCACCGGGGTATCCGGCCTTCGTCGATCCGACAGCGCCCTACGGCCGTCACCCGCTGACGGGGGAGCCGTACTCGGGGAAGTCGAAGGTCATCGCCGGGCTGCTGCAGCTGATCGGGTTGGTGGGCATCGCCGGCGTCGGCCGGATCTACCTCGGCTACACCACCCTCGGTGTCGTTCAGCTCATCGTCGGCCTCGTCACCTGCGGCCTCGGCGCGGTGATCTGGGGCATCATCGACGCGGTGCTGATCCTCACCGACCGGGTCCGCGACCCGCAGGGACTCCCGCTGCGCGACACCACCTGACGACCATGGCCCGCTACGCCGCACTGGGGGCGGGCGCCGCACTCGCCGGGGCACTGACCTACATCGGTATCGCCGACCCGCACCGCCCCGGCTCGCTGTTCCCGCCCTGCCCGTTCCGCGCCCTGACCGGACTGAACTGTCCCGGCTGCGGCGGCCTGCGGATGACCCACGACCTGCTGCACGGTGACCTCGCCGCCGCGGTCACCGACAACGTGTACCTGCTCGTCGGCCTGCCGCTTTTGCTGGGCTGGCTGCTGCTGCGGGCCCGGCAGGGTAAGCCACCGATGAACATCGCGGCCGTCACAGTGATTCTCGTCTCGGCCCTGACGTGGACGATCGTCCGAAATTTACCCGGATTCCCGCTGGTCCCGACGGTTCTGCCGGGGTGAGCGCGCCGGCGCGCTGATACAATCGCCAGTGGGCCGGTGCAGTCCCGGACATGAACTCTTCCGGACTGCGAAGGTGCGTCACGATGCTCTTCTCGGCTTTTCCCGATCCCCAGGGTCTGTATGACTCCGCCAACGAGGCTGACTCCTGTGGCGTCGCCATGGTGGCCGATATCCAGGGCCGCCGCTCGCACGGCATCGTCTCGGACGGCCTGATCGCACTCGAGCATCTCGATCACCGCGGCGCCGCCGGCGCCGAGCCCAACAGCGGCGACGGCGCGGGGATCCTGATCCAGCTGCCGGTCGACCTGCTCCGCGAGGTCGTCGACTTCGAGCTGCCGCAGCCGGGCCCCGACGGCGCCAACACCTTCGCCGCCGGCCTGTGCTTCATGCCGCAGGACCCGGAGGCGCGCGAGACCGCCCGCCGGGCCGTCGAGGCCATCGCCGCCGACGAGGGGCTGACCGTGCTCGGCTGGCGTGTCCTGCCGGTCGACCCGCAGGGCGCCGATCTCGGCGCCACCGCGCTGGGCTGCATGCCGCACATGGAGCAGCTGTTCGTCACCTCACCCGACGGCCTCGGAGGTCTCGACCTCGACCGGCACGTCTACCCGATGCGCAAGCGCGCCGAGCGTGAGGGCGTCTACTTCCCGACGCTGTCCAGCCGCACCATGGCCTACAAGGGCATGCTGACCACCAAGCAGCTGCCGCTGTACTTCCCGGATCTGCGCGACGAGCGCTGCCGCAGCGCCATCGCGATCGTGCACAGCCGGTTCTCCACGAACACGTTCCCGTCGTGGCCGCTGGCGCACCCGTTCCGCTTCGTCGCCCACAACGGCGAGATCAACACCGTGCGCGGCAACCGCAACCGCATGCACGCCCGCGAGGCGATGCTCGCCAGCGCCAAGATCCCGGGGGACCTGTCGCGGCTGTCGCCGATCTGCACCCCGGAGGCGTCGGACTCGGCGTCCTTCGACGAGGTGCTCGAGCTGCTGCACCTCGGTGGCCGCAGCCTGCCGCACGCCGTGCTGATGATGATCCCGGAGGCGTGGGAGAACAACACCACGATGGACCCCGCCGAGCGGGCCTTCTGGCAGTACCACGCCTCGCTGATGGAGCCGTGGGACGGCCCGGCGTGCGTCACCTTCACCGACGGCACCCTGGTCGGTGCGGTGCTGGACCGCAACGGGTTACGGCCCGGCCGGTGGTGGCGCACCATCGACGACCGGGTGATCCTCGCCAGCGAGAGCGGGGTGCTCGACGTGCCCTCGTCGCAGATCGTGGCCAAGGGCCGTCTGCAGCCCGGCAAGATGTTCCTCGTCGACACCGCCGAGGGCCGCATCGTCAGCGACGACGAGATCAAGGAGCGGCTGGCCAAGCAGGAACCGTACGAGGAGTGGCTGCACGCTGGCCTGCTCGACGTGGCCACCCTGCCGGAGCGGGTCCGGGTCCAGCCCAACCACGAATCCGTTGTGCGCAGGCAGATCTCGTTCGGCTACACCGAGGAGGAGCTGCGCGTCCTGCTCACCCCGATGGCGGCCTCGGGCCAGGAGCCGATCGGTTCGATGGGCAGCGACACCCCGGTCGCGGTGCTCTCACAGCGGTCGCGGCTGCTCTACGACTACTTCGTCGAGCTCTTCGCGCAGGTGACCAACCCGCCGCTGGACGCGATCCGCGAAGAGGTCGTCACCTCGATGACCCGCATCATGGGTCCGGAGCAGAACCTGCTGGAGCCGACCGCCGCGTCGTGCCGCCAGATCCTGTTGCGCACCCCGATCATCGACAACGACGAGCTCAACAAGATCGTCCACATCAACGCCGACGGTGAGCATCCCGGTCTGCGCACCACGGTGCTGCGGGCGCTCTACGACGTGGAGCGCGGCGGCGAAGGTCTGGCCGACGCGCTGGAGGAGCTGCGGATCCGCGCCTCCGAGGCGATCGCCAAAGGCGCGCGCACGCTGGTCATCTCCGACCGCGACTCCGACCACACCCGCGCCCCGATCCCGTCGCTGCTGGCGGTGTCGGCGGTGCACCACCACCTGGTGCGCACCAAGCAGCGCACCAAGGTCGCGCTGGTGGTGGAGAGCGGCGACGCCCGCGAGGTGCACCACATGGCGCTGCTGATCGGCTTCGGCGCCGCCGCGGTCAACCCCTACCTCGCGTTCGAGTCGATCGAGGACCTGATCCGCGAGGGTGAGCTCACCGGCATCGACCCCGCCACCGCTGTGCGCAACTACTGCAAGGCGCTGAGCAAGGGCGTGATGAAGGTGATGAGCAAGATGGGCATCTCGACCGTCGCCTCCTACACCGCCGCGCAGGCGTTCGAGGCCGTCGGCATCGACAAGTCCGTCATCGACGAGTACTTCACCGGCACCCCGAGCCAGCTCGGCGGTGTCGACCTCGACGTCATCGCCGAGGAGGTCAAGCTGCGGCACCGCCGCGCCTACCCGGAGAACCCGACCGAGCGGGTGCACCGTCGGCTCGAGGTCGGCGGCGAGTACCAGTTCCGCCGCGAGGGCGAGCTGCATCTGTTCACCCCGGAAGTCGTGTTCCTGCTGCAGCATTCGACGCGCACCGGCCGCTACGACGTGTTCCAGAAGTACTCCGACGAGGTGGACCGGCTGTCCCGCGAGGGCGGCACGCTGCGCGGGCTGTTCGACTTCAAGAAGACCCGGCCCCCGGTGCCGCTGGAGGAGGTCGAGCCCGTCGAGTCGATCCTCAAGCGGTTCAACACCGGCGCGATGAGCTACGGGTCGATCTCCGCCGAGGCGCACGAGACGCTGGCGATCGCGATGAACAACCTGGGCGCTCGCTCCAACTCCGGTGAGGGCGGCGAGGACACCGACCGCCTCTACGACCCGAAGCGGCGCAGCGCCGTCAAACAGGTCGCCTCCGGGCGGTTCGGTGTCACCAGCGACTACCTGGTCAACGCCACCGATATCCAGATCAAGATGGCCCAAGGCGCGAAACCCGGTGAGGGCGGCCAGCTTCCGGGTTTCAAGGTGTACCCGAACATCGCCAGGACCCGGCACTCCACGCCGGGCGTCGGCCTGATCTCACCGCCGCCGCACCACGATATCTACTCGATCGAGGACCTGGCGCAGCTGATCCACGACCTCAAGAACGCCAACGACAAGGCGCGCATCCACGTCAAGCTGGTCAGCAGCGTCGGCGTCGGCACGGTGGCGGCCGGCGTGTCCAAGGCGCACGCCGACGTGGTGCTGATCTCCGGCTACGACGGCGGCACCGGTGCGGCGCCGCTCACCAGCCTCAAGCACGCGGGAATCCCGTGGGAGATCGGCCTGGCCGACACGCAGCAGACGTTGATGCTCAACGGGTTGCGCGACCGCATCACGGTCCAGTGCGACGGCGGTATGCGCACCGCGCGCGACGTCATCGTGGCCGCGCTGCTGGGCGCCGAGGAGTACGGCTTCGCGACCGCGCCGCTGGTGGTGTCGGGCTGCATCATGATGCGGGTCTGCCACCTCGACACCTGCCCGGTGGGTGTGGCGACGCAGAACCCGGAGCTGCGCAAGCGGTTCACCGGCAAGCCGGAGTTCGTGGAGAACTTCTTCCGGTTCATCGCCGAGGACGTCCGCAAGTACCTCGCCGAGCTCGGGTTCCGCAGCCTCGACGAGGCCATCGGCCACGCCGAGGTGCTCGACACCGCCGAGGGCGTCGCGCACTGGAAGAGCAGGGGCCTGGACCTGTCTCCGCTGTTCCGGGTGCCCGAGGTCGACAGCCCGCGGCGCTGCGTGCGCGAGCAGTACCACGCGCTGGACCAGGCGCTGGACCAGACGCTGATCCAGCTCGCCGAGGGCGCGCTGGAGGACGCGCACCCGGTGCGGCTGGAGCTGCCGATCCGCAACGTCAACCGCACCGTCGGCACGCTGCTCGGCTCGGAGGTCACCCGCCGCTACGGCGCGCAGGGCCTGCCCGACGACACCATCCACGTCACCTTGAGCGGGTCCGCCGGCCAGTCGCTGGGCGCGTTCCTGCCGCCGGGTATCACGCTCGAGCTCATCGGCGACGCCAACGACTATGTCGGCAAAGGCCTCTCGGGCGGGCGGATCATCGTCCGGCCGCCGGACGACGTGCTGTTCCTCGCCGAGGACAACGTGATCGCCGGCAACACCCTGCTGTTCGGCGCGACGTCGGGCGAGCTGTACCTGCGCGGCCGGGTGGGCGAGCGGTTCGCCGCACGCAACTCCGGGGCGCTGACCGTCGTCGAGGGCGTCGGCGACCATGCCTGCGAGTACATGACCGGCGGGCGTGTGGTGGTGCTGGGCAGGACCGGCCGCAACTTCGCGGCGGGCATGTCCGGCGGCATCGCCTACGTGCTCGGCCTGGATCCCAAGCGGGTCAACACCGAGATGGTCGACCTGCAGGCCCTCGAACCCGAGGACCTGACCTGGCTGCACGACGTGATCGCCCGCCACGCCCAGTACACCGGCAGCAGCCTGGCCGCGTCGGTGCTGGCCGACTGGCCAAGGCGCAGCGCCCAATTCACCAAGATCATGCCCCGCGACTATCAGCGCGTGCTGGAGGCCACCCGCACCGCCAAGCGCGAGGGACGTGACGTCGACACCGCGATCATGGAGGCGAGCCGTGGCTGACCCCACCGGATTTCTCAAGGTGCCCAAGGTCGAGGCGCCCAAGCGGCCCGTCGACGAACGGGTCGGCGACTGGCGCGAGGTCTACGCGCAGCAGGACATGAACGAGCGTGCCGCCGAGGTCGCCGAGCAGGCCCGCCGGTGCATGGACTGCGGAATCCCGTTCTGCCACTCCGGATCCGCGGGCTGCCCACTGGGCAACCTGATCCCGGAGTGGAACGATCTGGTGCGCCGGGGCCGCTGGGACGCCGCCAGCGACCGTCTGCACGCCACCAACAACTTCCCGGAGTTCACCGGACGGCTGTGCCCGGCGCCGTGTGAGGCGGCCTGCGTGCTGTCCATCTCCGAGGAGCACACCGGCGGCAGCGTCACGATCAAGCGCATCGAGCAGACCATCGCCGACCACGCCTGGCTCAACGGTCGCGTGCAACCGCAGCCCGCCGCCATCTCGACCGGCAGGAAGGTCGCGATCGTCGGTTCGGGACCGGCGGGACTGGCTGCCGCACAACAGCTCACCCGCGCCGGCCACGACGTGACGGTCTACGAGCGCGACGACCGGATCGGCGGGCTGATGCGCTACGGCATCCCGGAGTACAAGCTCGAGAAGGCGACGCTGGACCAGCGACTGGCCCAGATGCGGGCCGAGGGAACGCGGTTCGTCACCGAGACCGAGGTCGGCGTCGACGTCAGCGTCGAGCAGCTGCGCAACCAGTACGACGCGATCGTGCTGGCGGTGGGTGCGCTGCGGGCCCGCGACCACCAGGTCGAGGGCCGTCAGCTCAAGGGTGTGCACCTGGCGATGGAGCACCTGGTGCCCGCCAACAAGGAGTGCGAGGGCGACGGGCCCAGCCCGATCAGCGCCAAGGGCAAGCACGTGGTGATCATCGGCGGCGGTGACACCGGTGCTGACTGCCTGGGCACCGCGCACCGGCAGGGCGCGCTGTCGGTCACCCAGCTCGACTACAACCCGGAGCCTCCCGCCGTCCGCGACGACACCCGCACCCCGTGGCCGACGTGGCCGCTGGTGCTGCGCACCCGGCTGTCGCCGGCGCACGCCGAGGGTGGGGAGCGCCGCTACGAGGTCGCGGTGCAGCGGTTCCTCGGCGACGACAGCGGCCATGTGCGGGCGCTGGAGATCGCCGAGGTCAAGGTTGAGCGCGACGCCGACGGGCGCCGCATCATCACCCCGGTCGGGGAGCCGTTCGAGATCCCGTGTGATCTGGCGTTGCTGGCGATCGGTTTCGAGGGCGTCGAGCACATGCCGCTGCTCGACGAGCTCGGGCTCAGACTGAACCGGCGTGGCGCTTTGCCGTGCGGCTCGGACTGGCAGACAGACGCCCCCGGGGTGTTTGTCTGCGGTGACGCCCACCGGGGCGCGTCGCTGATCGTGTGGGCGATCGCGGAGGGCCGCAGCGCCGCCCACGCGGTCGATTCCTACCTGATGGGCGAGTCGGACCTGCCCGCGCCGGTGGTGCCGGGCGCGGTTCCGCTGTCCGTCGTCTGAATCGATTAACGACTATGCTCAGATGTCGTGAATAGACGCGGAAAGATCGTCTGCACCCTCGGTCCGGCGACATCGACCGACGAAACCGTGCGCGCTCTGGTCGAGGCCGGGATGGATGTGGCGCGCCTGAACTTCAGCCACGGCGACTACCCCGACCACGAGGCGCACTACAAACGCGTGCGGGCGGCTTCCGACGCCACCGGCCGCGCCGTCGGCATCCTCGCCGACCTGCAGGGTCCCAAGATCCGGCTGGGCCGGTTCAAGGACGGCCCGACCTTCTGGGCCGCCGGGGAGACCGTGCGCATCACGGTCGACGACGTCGAGGGCACCCACGACCGGGTGTCGACCACGTACAAGCGCCTCGCCGAGGACGCCACGGCCGGTGACCGGGTGCTCGTCGACGACGGCAACGTCGGCCTCGTTGTCGAGGAGATCGACGGCAACGACGTCGTCTGCAAGGTCACCGAGGGCGGACCGGTCAGCAACAACAAGGGCATGTCGCTGCCGGGCATGAACGTCTCGGCGCCGGCGCTCTCCGAGAAGGACATCGAGGACCTCGAGTTCGCGCTCAAGCTCGGGGTGGACCTGGTGGCGCTGTCGTTCGTGCGGTCCCCGGCCGACATCGAGCTCGTCCACGAGGTGATGGACCGCGTCGGCAGGCGGGTGCCCGTCATCGCCAAGCTCGAGAAGCCGGAGGCCATCGACAATCTCGAGGCGGTGGTGCTGGCGTTCGACGGCATCATGGTGGCCCGCGGCGACCTCGGGGTGGAGCTGCCGCTCGAGGAGGTGCCGCTGGTTCAGAAGCGGGCCATCCAGATGGCAAGGGAGAACGCCAAACCCGTCATCGTCGCGACCCAGATGCTGGAGTCGATGATCGAGAGCTCGCGGCCGACGCGCGCGGAGGCCTCCGACGTGGCCAACGCCGTGCTCGACGGCGCCGACGCGGTGATGCTGTCGGGGGAGACCTCGGTCGGCAAGTATCCGCTCGAGGCGGTCAAGACGATGGCCCGCATCATCCATGCGGTGGAGGAGAATTCGGTGGCCGCACCGCCGCTGACCCACGTGCCGCGGACCAAGCGCGGCGTCATCTCCTACGCCGCCCGCGACATCGGCGAGCGGCTCGACGCCAAGGCGCTGGTGGCCTACACCCAGTCGGGTGACACCGTGCGCCGGCTGGCCCGGCTGCACACCCCGCTGCCGCTGCTGGCGTTCACCTCGCTGCCGGAGGTGCGCAGCCAGTTGGCGCTGAGCTGGGGCACCGAGACGTTCATCGTTCCCTACACCGAGACCACGGACGGCATGATCCGCCAGGTCGACAAGTCGCTGTTGGAGCTCGGACGCTACAAGCGCGGCGATCTCGTGGTGGTGATCGCGGGCATCCCGCCGGGCACGGTGGGTTCGACGAACCTGATCCACGTGCACCGGATCGGGGAGGACGACGTTTAGTGTCGCGAGACTTCGACGAGCTGCTCGCGATTCTCGATCTTCGCCTGAAGGACGACGACGTCTACATCGGCTCGCATCCCAGCAAGAACCCGGTGCGCACGTTCGGCGGTCAGATGATGGCGCAGGCGTTCGTGGCGGCGGCCCGCAGCCTCAACCATCCGACCCCGCCTGCGGCGCTGTCGGCCCACTTCATCGCCGGTGGTGACCCGGCCAAGGACCTGGAGTTCCACGTCGTGCGGCTGCGCGACGAACGCCGGTTCGCCAACCGCCGCGTCGACGTCATGCAGGACGGCGAGCTGCTCACCACCGCGATGGTGTCGTTCCTGTCCGGCGGGCGCAGCCTTGAACACGGGATCGCACCGCCGGAACTGCCGGGCCCGCTGGCGGTGCCGCCGGTCGACGACCTGCTGCGCGGCTACGAGGACGTCGTCCCGCACTTCGTCAACGCGCTGCGCCCGATCGACTGGCGCTACACCAACGACCCGACCTGGGTGATGCGCAGCAAGGGCGAGAAACTGACGTACAACCGGGTGTGGATGAAGGCGCTCGGCGAGATGCCCGACGACCCGATCATGCACACCGCGGCGCTGGTGTACTCGTCGGACACCACGGTGCTGGACTCGATCATCACCACCCACGGATTGTCGTGGGGCTACGACCGCATCTTCGCGGTCACCACGAACCACTCGGTGTGGTTCCACCGTCCGGTCCGGTTCGACGAGTGGCTGCTGTACTCGACGACGTCGCCGGTGGCCGCCGACTCGCGCGGGCTGGGCACCGGCCACTACTTCGACCAGTCGGGTCAGCCGGTCGCGACCGTGGTGCAGGAGGGCATCGTCAAGTACTTCCCGGCGCGCGGTTAGCGCGTCGGGGTCAGCGTCACCGAGAACTGGTCCTCGACGCGCTGCTCGAACTCGCGCATGCACGCGTCGACGGCCTCCCGGTCGTTGCCGGCGCGCGACACGCAGTCCAGGTAGTCGGTGCCGCCGATCTCGTTGAACCCCCAGACGGCCAGCCAGATCACCACGATCGCCTCGATGATGCTCAGCACGCCGAGCGCGATGCCGGCGATGGCGACGCCGCCGTTGGTGGCCTCACCGCGTTTGGCGCGGTTCCAGCCGAGGAAGCCCAGGACGACGGCGACGACGCCGAGCACGATGCCGCCGAACGCGGACAGCAACGCGATGATCGCCACCACCAGCGAGGCGATCCCGAGACCGTTCTTCGGGGCGGCCGGCGGCGGCGGATAGCCGGGATACCCCTGCGGTGGGTAACCCGCATACCCCTGCGGCGGGTAGCCGGGATAGCCCGGCGGCGGTGGCGGATAGCCCGGATACCCCGCCGGGTAGCCCTGCGGCGGTGCCGGGGGAGTCGGGGGCGTGTCGGGGGTGTCCGGTTCGCTCATGCCGCTGACGTTACCCGCTGCGGCAGATGGTGGGTGGCGATCACCACGGTGCGCTCGGCGGGGAAAAGTCCGCCGGGCGTGAGCAGTTCGGTCAGGATCCGGCTGCCGTCGGCGGCGTCGAGATGTTCGGTGGGTTCATCGAGCAGCACGATGGGCGCGGTGGTGAGCAGTGCGCGGGCCAGCAGCAGCCGCCTGCGCTGTCCGGCCGACACCGCGGCCGCGCCACCGACCAGCACCGTCGACAACCCGTCGGGCAGCCCGTCGAGCCACTGCCCGAGTCCGACCCGCCGCAGCGCGGAGCGGATCTCGTCGTCGGTGGCGTCACCGCGGGCGACGAGCAGGTTGTCCCGCACGGTGGTCTCGAACAGGTGCGCGTCCTCGGCGAAAAAGACTGCGTCCGGATAGGTTTCGGCGAGCTTGAGCAGCTGGGTGGTCTTGCCCGAGCCGGACGGGCCGGTGATCACCCGTCGCTCACCGGGTTTCAGCACGATCGGCGGGACCTCGGGCCGGGTGCGCGCGGCGGCGTCGGGTGCGGTGAGCTCGGCGATCCGGCGGGCGGCGATGCGGGACCGGGTGAGCTGCACGGCGGCGGCCGGCAGCGCGGTGGTGGCCTCGAACGCCGACAGCGGCAGCAGCATCAGGATCGCCAGCGTCGTGGGTGCGACGATGTTGGCGATGCCGAAACCGGCGACGACGGCGCCGACCACGCTGGCACCGATCGCCAGGGTGGACACCGCGCCTGCGGCCGCCGCGGGTCGGGCGGCCCGGTCCGTCGCCGCACCCCAGTCGCGGTGACGGCGGTTGGCCTCGGCGAGCACGGCGTCCAGCCGACCGCCGACCCGCAGCTCCGGTGCGTGTTCGAGCGCCAGCATCACAGCGACGTCGCGGTCGGAATGATGTTCGGCGGCAACGGCTTCGGTGTCGCGTGCGGCGCGGGCGGCCAGCCAGGGTGCGACCACGCCCGCGACGAGCAGGCAGACCGCCAGGACGACGGCGGCGGCGGGGGAGATGAGCGCGATCGCCACCACCGCCGCGACGCCGAGCACCGCGGCCACCGCGATCGGCAGCACCGCGCGCACCAGCACATCGGCCAGGTCGTCGACCGCCGCGCCGACCCGCGCCACCAGTTCGCCCGCGGGCAGCCGCATCGTGGTCTCCACCGGTGCCGCGGCGAGTCTGCGGTACACCGCCTCCCGGATGTCGGCGGCGGAGCGCAGCGCGGTGTCGTGAGCGGCCAGTCGCTGGCAGTAGCCGAGCACACCGCGCGAGATGCCCAGTGCGCGCACCGCCACCACCGCGACGGTCAGGTGCAGCACCGGCGGCATCTGCCAGGCCCGGGTGATCAACCAGGCGGAGATCGCGGCCAGCGCCAGCGCGCTGCCCAGGGACAGCACGCCGAGCAGGATCGCCAGCGCCAGTCTGGGCAGTCGCGCCCGCAACACCTCACGCATCGACCAGACTCCCCATCCGCAGCACGCGGTCGCCGATCGCCAGGACCGGATCGCGGTGTCCGACAACGAGGACTGTCGCACCCGTACGGGCCCGTGCGGTGATCGCGGCGAGCACCCGGCGCTCCATCTCCGCGTCCAGATGCGAGGTGGGCTCGTCGAGCAGCAGCACCGGCGCGTCGGAGCCCAGGGCCCGGGCCAGCCCGAGGCGCTGCCGCTGTCCGAGCGAGAGGCCCTCACCGTCGCGCCCGATCACGGTGTCCAGCCCGTCCGGCAGCGATGCCACCACCTCGTCGAAACCTGAGTCCCGGCAAGCGGATTCGAGGTCGGACAGCGGTCCGAACAGTTCCAGGTTCGCGCGCACGGTGCCGGGTACCAGAGCGGGCCGGTGCGGCAGCCAGGCGACCTGGCTCCACCACTGCCGCAGCTCCAGGTCCTCGACGGGCACCCCGTCGACCGACACCCGGCCCGGGTGCAGCCCGAGGACGGTGTGCAGCAGCGTCGACTTACCGCAGCCGTTGGGCCCGGTCAGCACCGTCACCCGCCCGGGCGCGACATCGGCGTCGAGGTCCTCGAGCCGGATCACCGCACCCGCGGCATCCACCGTGCGGGTGCCTGCCTGCTGCGGCGGCAGCGAGTCGAGCAGCTCCAGCGCGGCGTCGGCGGCGGTCTTGCCGTCCTGCGCGGCGTGGAACTCGGCGCCGACGCGGCGCAGCGGCCAGAACACCTCCGGCGCCAGCAGCAGCGCGGTCAACCCGGCGACCAGCGTCATCTCCCCGAACACCAGCCGCAACCCGATGCTGACCGCGACCAGTGCCACCCCGAGCGTGGCCAGCAGTTCCAACACCAGCGCCGAGAGGAACGCGATCCGCAGGGTGGCCATCGTCGAACGGCGGTGCGCGGCGGCCAGTTCGGCGATCCGCTCGGCCGACCCGTCGATGCGGCCCAGTGCGCGCAGCGTGGGGATACCGGCCACCAGGTCCAGCATCCGCGACTGCAGCGTGGTCATCGCCGCCAGCGCCGCCTCCGAGCGCTCCTTGGTCAGCAGGCCGATCAGGATCATGAAGATCGGGATCAGCGGCAGCGCGACCAGCACGATCACCGCCGAGCGCCAGTCGTAGACCGCGATCACGAGCACCGCGGCGGGGGTGAGGATCCCGGACAGGAACACCGTCGGCAGGTAGCCGGTGAGAAAGGGCCGCAGCCCGTCGAGCCCGGTGGTGATCAGCGCGGCGGCGGTGTCGCGCCGGGCGGCCAGCGCCCGCGGGGACAGCGCGGTGACCGTGCGCAGCACCTGGCCGGCCAGTTCGGCGATGACGCGGGTCGCGCTGGCCGAGGACAGCCGGCCCTGCCACCACTGCGCGCCGGCCCGCAGCAGCCACAGGCCCGCCAGCAGCGCCAGCGGGCCCGTCCACTGCCCGAGTTGGCGGGCCTCCGGATCGGTGATCACGCCGGCGACGATGTGGGCGAGCACCACCGCCGCCGCGATCGTCGCCGCGCTGATCACGACCCCGCAGGCGACGGATGCGACGAGGTATCGCCGCATCGCCGCCGAGGCCCGCCACAGGTTCATCTCTGGCGCGCCAGGCCCGCCGGGTCGGGAATCCGCTCAGCGGTGATGCGCTGGCGGAACACCCAGTACGTCCAGCCCTGGTACGCCAGCACCAGCGGGGTGCACAGCGCCGCCGCCCAGGTCATGATCGTCAGCGTGTAGTGGCTCGACGAGGCGTTGTCGATCGTCAGGCTGTACGCGGGATCGATGCTCGACGGCATCAGGTTGGGGTACAGCACACCGAAGATCATCACGACCACCGCGGCGACCACGACCGAGGTGAACGTGAACGCCCAACCCTCGCCCCTGCGGGTCCAGACCCGCAGCACCGCCGCGATCTGGGCCAGCGCCGCGACGCCGAGCACGATCCAGGTCCACGGCTTGCCGTGGGCGAGCTGCGTCCACAGCCCGAACGCCACCAGCAGACCGGTGACCGGCAGTGCCAGCACGTTCGCGAAGCGCAGCGCGTCGTCGCGCACGCTGCCGCCGGTCTTCAGGGCGACGAACACCGCGCCGTGGAACAGGAACAGACCGGCCGTGGTGAGCCCGCCGAGCAGCGTGTAGCCGTTGATCAAATCCCCGAAGGACAGGTGCATCTGCTTGTCGGCGTCCACCGGCAGACCGCGCACCAGCGCCGCGAACGCGACACCCCACAGCACGGCGGGCAGCCATGAGCCGACGGCGATGCCGATGTCGGCCCAGCGGCGCCACTGCGGGTCGTCGATCTTGCCGCGCCACTCGATGGCGACGATGCGCAGGATCATGCCGAGCAGGATGACCAGCAGCGCCAGGTAGAAGCCGGAAAACATGGTCGCGTACAGGTGGGGGAACGCGGCGAACATCGCCCCGCCCGCGGTGATCAGCCACACCTCGTTGCCGTCCCAGACCGGGCCGATGGTGTTGAGGACCGCGCGGCGGTGGCGTTCCGGATCGCCCTTGGCGACGCGGCCGAACACCTCCATGAGCATGCCGACGCCGAAGTCGAAGCCCTCGAGGACGAAGAAGCCGACGAACAGCACCGCGAGCAGGCCGAACCAGACTTCGGGAAGCGACATTCCGAGAATCACTGTGCCAACCCCTCTCAGTACGCGAACGACAGCGGCGCGACGTCCTGCTGGTCGGGCGGCGGCGGCGCGACCGGTTCGGAGTCATGTTCCTGCGGTCCCTCGACGACGTAGCGCCGGATCAGCCAGAACCAGATCACGGCGAGCACGCCGTAGATGAGGGTGAACGCCACCAGCGACAGCACCACCAGGCCCGTGGAGTGGTCGGAGACGCCTTCGGCGATGGTCAGCCGCACCAACTGGTCACCGGTCGGATTGGGCGCCACCACCCAGGGCTGGCGGCCCATCTCGGTGAACACCCAGCCCGCGCTGTTGGCCAGGAACGGCATGGGCAGCGACAGCAGCGCGAACCGGCTGAACCAGGGGGAGCGCGGCACCCGGCCGCCGCGGGTGGCCCACAGCGCGTACAGCGCGAACAGTGTCGGGATGGCCAGCAGGCCGATCATCACGCGGAACGACCAGTAGGTGACGAACAGGTTCGGCCGGTAGTTGCCGGGCCCGAACTTCTCCACGTACTGCTGCTGGAGGTTCTCGACGCCTTCCAGGCGCACCCCCTCGAACTGGCCCTCGGCCAGGAACGGCAGCACGTAGGGCACCTCGATGAGGTGGATGACGCCGTCGCAGTTGTTGTGGGTGCCGACCGTGAGGACGGAGAAGTTGGGATCGGTCTCGGTGTGGCACAACGACTCCGCCGAGGCCATCTTCATGGGCTGCTGCTGGAACATCAGCTTGCCCTGGATGTCGCCGGTGATCACCAGGCCCAGCGTCGAGACCAGCACCACCAGGCAGCCCATCACGGTGGCGTTGCGGAACATGGTCTGGTTGGCGGCCTGGTCGCGGGACCGCATCAGCCACCACGCGCAGACGCCGGCGACGAACGTGCCCGCGGTCAGGAAGGCGCCGAACACCGCGTGGCTGAACGCCGCGATGGCGGTGTTGTTGGTGAACAGCGCGCCGATGCTGGTCAGTTCGGCACGGCCGGTCTCCGGGTTGAAATGCGCGCCGACCGGGTGCTGCATCCAGGAGTTGGCCGCGATGATGAAGAACGCGGACAGGTTCACCGCGATCGCGACGATCCAGATGCAGGCCAGGTGCAGCAGGCGCGGCAACCGGGTCCAGCCGAAGATCCACAGGCCGATGAAGGTCGACTCGAAGAAGAAGGCGACCAGACCCTCCATCGCCAGCGGTGCGCCGAAGATGTCACCGACGAACCGTGAGTACTCGCTCCAGTTCATGCCGAACTGGAACTCCTGGACGATGCCGGTGGCCACGCCCAGCGCGAAGTTGATCAGGAACAACTTGCCGAAGAAGCGGGTCAACCGGTACCAGGCGTTGTTGCCGGTGATCACCCAGGCGGTCTGCATGGCCGCGATCAGCGGCGCCAGACCGATGGTCAGCGGAACAAAAATGAAGTGATAGACGGTGGTGATTCCGAACTGCCACCGTGACACATCAAGTGCGTCCATGGCCCCCTACTTTCGTGGCTGCGCATCCAGCCTACGACGGGGCGTAGTAGAAAACAGGGTGTTTTAGCTCACCGATGCTTCCGTCGCAGGTGGAGGCGTGGATCCGGTGATTGCCCCGAGGTTCTTCGAGGCCTTCCGGATGCCGAAGGCGGAGACGATCTCGAACACCCCGAGCACCACCAGGGCGATACCGGTCCAGATCGTCAGAACGCTCAGCGACGGGAACGGCAGCGCGAGCATGATCACGCCGGCGATCAGGCTCAGCACGCCGACGATGATCTCCCAGGCCCGCCCCGGCAGGGTGGGGTCGCTGATCGCCGACACGGCGGTGGCCACGCCGCGGAAGATGAAGCCGACGCCGATCCAGATCGCCAGCAGCAGGATCGAGTCCTGCAGGCTGCGGAAGCACAGCACGGCCAGGATCAGCGAGGCCGCGCCGGAGATGAACAGCAGGACCCGTCCGCCCGCCGAGACGTGCAGGGCGAACGCGAAGATCACCTGCGCGATGCCGGTGACCAGCAGGTAGGCGCCGAAGAAGACGGCCGCGACGACGATCGTGACGCCCGGCCAGAACCAGATCAGCGCACCGAGCACCACGGTGAGAAGCCCGGTCGCCAGGGTGGTCTTCCAGAGATGCTGCAACATGCTGGGAACGGCCGTAGTCTGCATGGCCCGAAGTGTGGCACATCCGAACGTGAACGAGCGTCAATTTCGGATGAATCGAAACCGTGTCGACACCGCGCAAACGTGGAGTTGTCGCCTCCGCAAATTAATTGTTATCGGGCCGACGCCCGAGATCGCGGTAACGCCGAGCGTGTTCAGTACGATGCTCATATCGACGTGCAAGTCAGCACAGTCAATCCGCATCACTGGGCAAACTAGGAGTGACGATGATCACCACCGCCGTCCGTCGTAGCGCAAGCGCCGTGATGGCAGCTGTTCTGCTCGGAGTCGGCGGTGCGGCGGTGGCGGCCGCGCCCGCGCACGCTCAGGACGGCATCGACAAGAACAAGGTCTTCATCGACTTCCTCGACAAGAAGCGGGTGCCCTACAAGAACCCGCACACCGCGATCCGGATGGCCAAGCAGTTCTGTGTGGATGCCGGCAGGCAGGGCAACCCGTCCTGGCTGGCGGGCTGGAACATCCAGCAGGCCGGCGGCTGGACGCAGACCGAGGCCGAGTACTTCGTCGAGGGCGCGGTCTACATCTACTGCCCGAAGCTCTGGGGTGTGGACTAGGGGCGCTAACTAACGGCGCTGACTAAGCAATCGCACTGCCAGCGTGTTAGGTCTCTACTACTGTTCCGTTACCGGCGCTTCGCACCGGCTCCACGAGGCAGAAAGTAGAGGCACACGTGTTAGGTGACTGTCACACCCGACGAAGCAAGTTCTGGCGCTTCGCCGCGGTCTTTGCTGCAACGGGCGCTATCGCCCTGTCCGGATGCGCCAGTGGCGGATCCGGCGAGAGTGACTCCGAGGCGAGCAGCCCGTCCCCGTCCGTGTCGGCGGAGAAGGTCGAGGAGATCGCCAACACCGTCCCCGAGGCCATCAAGTCGCGGGGCACGCTGATCGTCGGCGTCAACATTCCGTACGCGCCCAACGAGTTCAAGGATCCCGACGGCAACATCGTCGGCTTCGATGTCGACCTGATGAACGCGATCGCCGCCACCCTGGGGCTGAAGGCCGAGTACCGGGAATCCGACTTCGCCAAGATCATCCCGTCGATCCAGGGCGGCACCTACGACGTCGGGATGTCGTCGTTCACCGACACCAAGGAGCGCGAGGAGTCGGTCGACTTCGTCACCTACTTCAACGCGGGCATTCAGTGGGCGCAGCGCCCGGGTGCGGGCATCGACCCGAACGACGCCTGCGGCAAGAAGGTGGCGGTGCAGGCGACCACCACCGAGGAGACCGAGGAACTGCCGGCCAAGAGCAAGGCGTGCACCGACGCGGGCAAGCCGCCGATCGAGATCGTGCCCTTCGACGGGCAGGACGCCGCCACCAACGCCGTCATCCTCGGCCAGACCGACGCGATGTCGGCCGACTCGCCGGTGACCGCCTACGCCATCAAGCAGAGCAACGGCAAGCTCGAGCCCGCGGGTGAGATCTTCGACTCCGCGCCGTATGGTTGGCCGGTGCAGAAGGGCTCGCCGCTGGCGCAGTCGCTGCAGAAGGCGCTTGAGCACCTCATCGAAACCGGCACCTACAAGGAGATCGCCAGCAACTGGGGCGTCGAGAGCGGAATGATCGACAAGCCAGTGATCAACGGGGCTATCTCGTAGGAGATTTCGTCAATGACCGATGTCGACACGTCGCCACCCGCTGCCCCCGCCGCTATTGACGCCGTGCCGCTGCGGCATCCGTGGCGGTGGGTGGCGGCGGTCGTCATCGCCGTTCTCGTGGTGCTGTTCCTCTACGGGGCGGCCACAAACGACGCCTACCGCTGGTCGACGTACTTCGAGTACCTGTTCAACGAGCGGGTTCTGGTCGTCGGTGTCCTGAACACCCTTCAGCTGACCGTCTATTCGATGGTCCTGGCGATCGTGCTCGGTGTCCTGCTCGCGGTGATGCGACTGTCGCCGAACCCGGTGTTCAAGGCGGTGTCCTGGGTGTACCTGTGGATCTTCCGCGGCACCCCGGTGTACGTGCAGCTGGTGTTCTGGGGGCTGTTGCCCACGATCTACCAGAACATCAAGCTCGGCGTGCCGTTCGGCCCGACGTTCTTCGAGTTCAACCTGCAGGCGCTGTCCATTCCGTTCGTGCTGGCCATCCTCGGCCTGGCGCTCAACGAGGCCGCCTACATGGCCGAGATCATCCGCGCGGGAATCAGTTCGGTGCCGGAGGGCCAGATGGAGGCCTCCATCGCGCTGGGCATGTCGTGGGGAATGGCCATGCGCCGCACGGTGCTTCCGCAGGCCATGCGGGTGATCATCCCGCCCACCGGTAACGAGGTCATCAGCATGCTCAAGACGACCTCGCTGGTGACCGCCGTGCCGTTCACCCTGGACCTCTACGGCATCACCTCCCGCGAGATCGCGGCCCGCATCTTCGAACCGGTCCCGCTGCTGCTGGTGGCGGCGACGTGGTACCTGCTGATCACCAGCGTGCTGATGGTCGGCCAGTACTACCTGGAGCGCTACTTCTCGCGGGGCGCGTCGCGCAAGCTGACCTCCAAACAGCTTGAGGCACTGGCCAAGGCGCAGATCGCGGGGGAGGTGCACCCGTGACGACCCCGATGGTCAAGGCCGAACAGGTGTGCAAGAACTTCGGTGCCCTGCAGGTGCTCAAGGGCATCACGCTGGAGATCGGGCGCGGCGAGGTGCTGTGCCTGGTCGGGCCCTCCGGTTCGGGCAAGTCCACCTTCCTGCGCTGCATCAACCACCTCGAGCAGGTCAACGCCGGCCGACTCTACGTCGACGGCGAGCTGATCGGCTACAAGGAGCGCGGCAACAAGCTGCACGAGATGTCGCCGCGCGACGCGGCCAAGCAGCGCCGGGACATCGGCATGGTGTTCCAGCACTTCAACCTGTTCCCGCATCGGACCGCGCTGGAGAACATCATCGAGGCGCCGATCCACGTCAAGGGCATGAAGCGCGACGCCGCGGTGGCGCGGGCCCGCGACCTGCTCGACCAGGTGGGCCTGAGCGCCAAGGCCGACGCCTACCCCGCGCAGCTCTCCGGCGGTCAGCAGCAGCGCGTCGCGATCGCCCGCGCGCTGGCGATGAACCCGAAGCTCATGCTGTTCGACGAGCCGACCTCGGCGCTGGACCCCGAGCTGGTCGGTGAGGTGCTCGAGGTGATGAAACGGCTTGCCGCCGAAGGGATGACGATGGTGGTGGTGACCCACGAGATGGGCTTCGCCCGGGAGGTCGCCAACCATCTGGTGTTCATGGACGGCGGCGTGGTGGTGGAGAGCGGTCCGCCCCGCGAGGTACTGAGCAACCCGAAACACGAACGCACGAAGGCGTTTTTGTCCAAGGTGCTGTAACCGTGCCCGTCGGCTCACCGGATCCGGCCACGCCGCTGTGGCGCGCGGCCCAGGTGTTCCGGCTGCTCAGTTGTCTGTACGCCGCGGGCTTTCAGATCGCGGTCAATCCGGACCTGGCCCGCCCCGGGCTGGCGTGGGCGCTGTTCTCGGTGCTGATCGGCTGGAGCGCGGTGTGCGCGGTGGCCTATCTGCAGGGTTTCGGGAGGCGGCCCGCGTGGGTGCTGGCCGAGATCGCGGTGGTCGTCGCGCTGATCCTGTCCACCGAGGTGGTGGCCACGCAGCAGTGGGCGTTCGACAACCAGTCGTGGCCGACCACGCTGTGGGCCACCAACGCCACCATCTCCGCGGCCATCGTGGCCGGGCCGATCGCCGGCATGCTGACCGGGGTGGCGGTGATGGTCGCCAGCACGCTGGTCAAGGGATTCTTCAACTACGACCTCGGCCGCAACGCCACGATCGTCATCGAACTGGCGGTCGGCCTGGCGGTCGGAATGGCCGCGCAGACCGCCCGGCGGGCGCACGCCGAACTCGAACAGGCGGCCCGGCTGGCGGCCGCGCATCAGGAGCGGGAACGCTTGTCGCGCGAGGTGCACGACGGGGCGATCCAGGTGCTGGCGCTGGTCGCCCGGCGCGGACGCGAGATCGGCGGTGAGACGGCCGAACTCGCGGAGCTGGCGGGGGAGCAGGAACGTGCGCTGCGCCGGCTGGTCAGCTCCGGGCAGGACCGCCCGGCGGTGGGAGCGATGACCGATGTCGGTGCGTTGCTGCGGCAGCGGGCGTCGGACCGGGTGTCGGTGAGCCTGCCCGCCGACCCGGTGCTGCTCGACGCCGACGTCGCGACCGAACTGGCCGCGGCGGTGGCCAACGCCCTCGACAACGTCGCCGCGCACGCGGGTCCGGACGCGCGCGCCTATGTTCTGCTGGAGGATCTGGGTGACGCGGTGACGGTGACGGTCCGCGACGACGGCGTCGGCATCCCGGCGGGCCGTCTGGAGGAGGCTCAGCGTGAGGGCCGCATGGGTGTGGCGAAATCGATTGTGGGACGGCTGGAGTGGCTTGGCGGCAGCGCCAGGCTGACCACCGGTCCGGAAAGCGGGACGGAATGGGAGCTGACGGTACCCCGACGGTGATGGTGGTCGACGACCATCCGATCTGGCGTGATGCGGTGGCCCGCGACCTCGAGGCGGAGGGCTTCACCGTGGTGGCGACGGCCGACGGTGTGGCCGCGGCTCGGCGGCGTGCCGGGGTGGTGCATCCCGACGTCGTTCTGATGGATATGCGACTGCCCGACGGTGACGGCGCTCAGGCGACCGCCGAGGTGCTCGCGGTGTCGCCGGCGTCGCGGGTGCTGGTGCTGTCGGCCTCCGACGAACGCGACGACGTGCTGCAGGCGGTCAAGGCCGGCGCGACCGGATACCTGGTCAAGAGCGCCTCCAAGCAGGAGCTCACCGACGCGGTGCGTGCCACCGCGGAGGGTCGCGCGGTGTTCACGCCCGGGCTCGCCGGGCTGGTGCTCGGCGAGTACCGCCGCATCGCCAAGGACCCCGACCCGCAGACTCCGCGGCTCACCGAGCGGGAGACCGAGATCCTGCGCTACGTCGCGAAGGGGTTGACGGCCAAGCAGATCGCGGCGCGACTGTCGCTGAGTCACCGCACGGTGGAGAACCACGTGCAGGCCACATTCCGCAAGCTGCAGGTCGCCAACCGCGTCGAACTGGCCCGATACGCGATCGAACACGGGCTAGACGAGTAGTCCTACTCATCCGCGGGCCCCGGCCAGGGCGTGACGATGACGGTTATGACCGAACCACATCGCGTCGTCATCGCCCGGCTCTCCGCCGAGTTCGCCTCGCTGTCCACGCAGCTGGCCCGGGTCTCCGCCGACCTGACCGAACTGGACCGGCTGCTCGCCCCGCAGCCCGCGCCACCGCCACCGGTGACGTACTGGGTGCCGCCCCAGCAGATTTCGGCGCCACCGCCACCACCGCCACCGCCGCCACCGTCCACCCCGCAGCCCGCCCCGGCGCCGACGCCGACGCCGACGCGGCCGAGGCGTGACGAGGGCTGGATCGGCAAGCTGCTCGCCATCGCGGGCGTGGCCGTGACCTTGATCGGTGTCGTGCTGCTGCTCGTGCTCGCCGCCCAGGCCGGCATCCTGCGTCCGGAGATCCGGGTGACCGCCGGTGCGGTGCTGGCCGGGGCGCTGGTCGCGGCCGGGTGGTGGCTGTACTCGCGGCCGGGCGGACGCACAGGTGCCATCGCGCTGGCCGCCACCGGCGTGGCCGCCGCCTACATGGACGTGATCGCGCTGACGACCATCTACGGGTGGGTGGTCCCGGCGGCCGGCCTGCTCCTCGCGGCGGCGATCGGCGGCGGCGGGCTGACGCTGGCGCGCCGGTGGGACTCCGAACAGCTCGGACTGCTGGTGCTGGTGCCGCTGCTGATCCTGGCGCCGCTGGTGGTCGACGGCGTCACGCTGCTGCTGGTGGCGTTCATGCTCGCGCTGGCGGCGGCGTCACTGCCGGTTCAGCTGGGCCGCGACTGGATCTGGTTGCACGCCGCGCGCACCGCCGCGATCGCTCTGCCGCTGCTGGTGGCGCTGGTCGCCGCCGGTCGCGGCGCGGGCGTGATGTGGCTGGCCGGGGCGTGCGCCATCGGTGCCCTGCTCGCGCTGGTCAGTGCCCTGCTGCTGCTGCCGTCGACGTCCAACAAGGCGGGGATGGCACTGCTGGCCGGCGCCGGTGTGCTGCCCGTGCTGTGCACCGGGCCCGCGGTGCCGCGTGCGGCGGCCGCGCTGATGGCAGCGGCGCTGGCGGTGACGCTGCTGGCGCTGGTGGTGGCCGTTCCGCTGGACGCGGCGGTGCGCCGGATCTGGGGTGTGCTGGCGGCGGCCGCCGCGCTGGTCGCGGTGGTGGTCGCGTTCGACGGTCGCGTGATCGGTCCGGTGCTGCTGGCGATGGCGACCGCGGTGGCCATCGCGGGACGGCAGTCGGTGACCGTGCGTGCGGTCGCGATCGGCTTCGGGGTGCTCGGCGCGGGCAACTACCTGTTCTACGCGCCGCCGTACCGGCTGATGTACGCGCTTCCGACGACGCCGGCGGCCGGGGCGTCGACGCTGGTCGGCAGCGTCCTGCTGGTCGCCGCCGTCGCCGCGGTCCTGTGGTCGCTGCCGCGCCGCGAGTCCGCGGTGTGGGCCGGGGCGGCGGCCGTGGCCGGGTACGCGGTGACCACCCTGTGTGTCACGGCCGGCGTGCTGGCGGGCGGCACCGGCGGCGGTTTCCTCGCCGGGCACATGGCGGCGACGATCTGCTGGATCGCGCTGGCCGCGGCGCTGTTCGCCTACGCGGCGCGCCGGCCGCGCAGCGAGCGCTCGCTGCCGATCGGTGGGGGACTGGCGGTCGTCGCAGCCGCCATGGCCAAGCTGTTCCTGTTCGACCTGGGGACGCTTGACGGCATGTTCCGGGTCGCGGTGTTCATCGTCGTGGGCCTGGTGTTGCTCGGGATGGGCGCCGGCTACGCGCGGTTGCTTGAGCGCCAGGACCAGCCCGCTGACCAGGAAGAAAAGGAATCGGTGTGACGAGAATCATATGGTAAACTGGACTTGATCCAGAAAAGGGGTGGTTGTAATGGGCATGAGCACAACACGTCGTACCGAAGAAGAGATCCAGGGGTTCCAGGCCACACCGGAGCTGGCCGCGAGCCTGCAGAAGGTGCTGGTCGACCTCATCGAGCTCCACCTGCAGGGCAAGCAGGCGCACTGGAACGTCGTCGGAACCAACTTCCGCGACCTGCACCTGCAGCTCGACGAACTGGTGGACCTCGCCCGCGTCTCCAGCGACACGATCGCCGAGCGGATGCGCGCACTGGACGCCGTGCCCGACGGGCGGTCCGACACTGTGGTGGCGGGCACGACGTTGCCGCAGTTCCCGGCCTACGAGGTCAGCACGCATGAGGCGGTGGACCTGATCGTCAGCCGGATCCACGCCACCGTCGACACCATCCGCAAGGTCCACGACGCCGTCGACGCCGAGGACCCGAGCACCGCCGACATCCTGCACGAACTGATCGACGGGCTGGAGAAGCAGGCCTGGCTGATCAAGTCGGAGAACCGCAAGGTCTAACGGCGGGCCCGGCGGGTACTCCATCCGGGTGACTGTCACCAGAGATATCCGCGCCTCCCGGCAACAGGTCTGGGACGTGATGGCCGACGGATGGACGTACTCGCAATGGGTGGTCGGCAACAGCCGGATGCGTGCCGTGGACCCGGACTGGCCTGCCCCCGGCTCACGGATCTGCCACTCGGTCGGTGTCTGGCCGATGCTGCTCGACGACGTGACCGTGGTCGAGGAGAGCGTGCCGCTGGAGAAACTGGTGTTGCACGCCAAAGGCAGGCCGTTCGGCGGCGCGCGAGTCATCCTGCGCCTCAGCGACATCGACGACGGCTGCCGGGTCGAGATGACCGAGTATGCGGTCAGCGGGCCCGCCGCGGTGTTGCCGAACCGGCTTTCGGACGCCGCGGCGTGGCCGCGCAACCGGGAGACCCTGTGGCGGCTGGCCGCGCTGGCCGAACACCTCAAGCCGAGTGAGCTCTGACCGGATCCCCGTGGCCGACATCCTTGTGGCCGACGAGGTACCAGGTCGTCATCACGCCCTTACCCTTGATGTCGACCTCGCCGCGGGGTTCGAGCACGAACCGGTGGCGGATGCGTTCGTAGACGTCGTGCGGGACCTGGATCCGGCCCGCGACGTCGGTGGTCTCCATGCGTGAGGCCACGTTCACCGCGTCGCCCCACACGTCGTAGAAGAACTTGCGGGCTCCGACCACGCCGGCGACCACCGGCCCCGCCGCGAGCCCGATGCGCAGGGGAACCTCGCGGCCCTTCGGGTCGCGCAGATCGGCGACCGTGTCGGCCATGTCCAGTGCGAGGCGGGCCAGGGCCTCGATGTGATCGGGCCGCGGTTCCGGCACCCCGGCGACCACCATGTAGGAGTCGCCGCTGGTCTTGACCTTCTCCAGGCCGTGCCGGTCCACCAGCGCGTCCAGGTCGGTGTAGAGCCGGTCCAGGAAGCGGACCAGGTCGTCGGGGTCGATGTCGCTGGCGCGTTCGGTGTAGCCGGCGATGTCGGCGAACAGGATCGAGGCGTCGTCATACCTGTCGGCGATCACGGTGCGGGTCGGGTCCTTGAGCCGCTCGGCGATCTGCGCCGGGAGGATGTTGGCGAGCAGGCGTTCGGACCGCTCGTACTCCTCCTCCATGGCCAGTCGGGCCCGCCGGATCTCCCGCAGCGCGTACCAGAGGGTGGCCACGAGCAGGATCCAGGCGGTGGCGACGGTGAGCACGAACGAGACGTTGAATGCCCACTTCGGTTGTGCCCCAGTGTCATTGGGGACAAAGAACTCCAGCAGGATGACGGTCAGGGCGCCGAACGCCGCCAGGGCGCACGCCAGGGCGATGTGGTCGATCCCCAGTACCAGCACGGTGATCGCGGCGGCCACGACGAAGTAGAACTGCAGGCCGGTGCCGGTGCCGAGGAAGACACACACCACGGTCAGCGTCGCGTAGGCGACGCCGAAGAACACCAGCGGCGCGACCAGCTCACCGAACCGGCACAGGTACGGGATGGCCGCGAACGCGGCGGCGCTGCCGAGATTGACCAGCGAGATCCACCAGGCGACCTGACCGATCAACAGGCCCTGAATGCCGAAGAAGGCGCTGATAGCGGCGCTGATCATCGCGGTGACATTCAGGACGCGGCGTTGGCGGCCCGCGTTCTCGGCGTGGTGGCGGACGCGGGCCGACGTGCGGTTCTCCAGCGCCAGCTCGGGCACGCAGACCGGCCGCATCCTCAGGTCCATCGCCAAAGGGTATCGCCGCAACAGCGTGCCACCTGCGGTTTTCGCAGCGGTTTCACCACCTTGGTGGCCGGAATTGCCAATTGGCAGGTCGGGACTGTTTCGGCGTCTTTGCTCACTTTGCCGGGACCGGATGGCTGGATGGTTGGAAATCGTCACGTGACGATCTGCGGTGCGGTGTGGCCTCGACGGGGGTGGGCCGCAAATGCGAACCGAATCGAATGTCAAACGGGATTGCCGGCGCCATTATTTTCACTATCGAAAATAACGAAAATCGATGATTGCCGTGAATGGCACCAGCAACGAAAAATTCTCGTTGTGTTACCACATTGAGGTGGTTCACGGAGTTGAAAATCCAGCATCTTGTTCCACCTACTCGCCGGTATAGTCGCAGGTCACAGATCCATACCAAAACAGTTGAGTTTGCTAAGGGCGCCAGTCCAGGTACGTGTCGATTGCGATACATCTGACTTGGGCGGAGGCGCGTTAGTTTTCGCTTTTCGATCAGATGACTTTTCTGGCTATCGCCTATACGCGGTTCGCTTGAATGCGCTAATTTGAGCTTTCGCATCGCCGTTGTCTTCGGACTGAGAACTGAACAGGAGCAGGCCATGGGGCCCATCGTGAAACGCCGGCTGCGACGCTTCGGGATGGCTGGCGTGATTGCGGCCGCGCCAATCGCGATCTTGTGCGCGTACGTCACGAATTTGCTTGTTCCGACGGAGCCATTACCGCGGCCGGTTCATTACGAGTACATACCCGTGGCCGTCATCGAGGAGACGAACGGCAAGGTCGGCATCGCTGACTCCGATCTCTACGGGATGAGTCAGGAGGACGTCGACAGACATCTCGACGCGATGCTGTCACTCGGCGTCGACACGGTCCGCGTGCTGATCCCGTGGGCCGACATTCAGCCTGTTGAGCCCGGGGCACTGCCGCCGGACTGGGAGGAGTCGCTGTGGGCGCGCTCGGAGTACATCATCAACGCCGCCAACGAGCGGGGGATGGCCGTGCTCGGGGTGCTCAACACCACCCCGGGCTGGGGTGTGCCGGGTGGCGAGGAGACCCCGGGATGGCATATCTACCAGCCGCCGGACCCCGAGAAGTACGGCGAGTGGGCGCGCACGGTCGCGGAGCGGTTCCAGGGTCTGGTCTCGGCGTATGAGATCTGGAACGAGCCCAACTACACCGGGTACTGGGTGGGCGGCCCCGACCCGGAAACCTACACCGACATACTCAGAGCGGCCTACCAGCAGATCAAGGCCATCGATCCGGCCGCCCTCGTCGTCGCGGGTGTGGTTGGCACCGTGCAGGATTCGCCGTTCACGATGAACCCCGTCACCTTCATCCAGCGGATGTACGACGCGGACGCCAAAGGCTTCTTCGACGCGCTGTCGATCCACCCGTACAGCAACGAGATCTCGTTCCCGGACGGTCTGGATCCGACCAACCCGTGGCAGACGCCGGTGGAGCAGCTCATCGCGATCCGCGAGTTGATGATCGCCCACGGTGACGAGGCGCTGAAGATCTGGGCCACCGAGTACGGCCTGAGCACGTGGATCAAAGACGAACAGACACAGGCGGAGTGGGTCAAGGAGTTCCTCGACTTCTGGAGCTCGCTGGACTACACCGGGCCGGCGTTCCTCTACACGCTGCGGGACCGGCTCAACGAGCTCACCGAAGAGGGCACGATGGGCATCTTCACCTACGACTGGGCGCGCAAGCTCGTCGCCGATGTCGTCGAGTGCTTCAACACCGGCCGCAAATGCGCGGTCGACCCGGAGGAGCCTGAGGAGCCCGGGAATCCCGGCAATCCGCCGACCGATCCGGTCACCGCGATCGTACAGGCCCTCACCGCGGCGCTTCAGCAGATCTACACCGTGGTGGCGCAGACGGTTTCGGGCCTGGCCAACGCCGTCGTGACGGCGATCTCCGACGCGCTGCGCAACCTGTTCGGGGTGTTCAGCCCCGCGACGGCGGCGCTGAACCTGCCCGCCGACACCCGCGTGGTGCTGGCGTTCGCCGTCGCCGAGGCGGCCGAGGAGGTGACCGGCGAGGAGCAGGTCTCCAAGGATGGCCTTCCGGCCGACCCGGCCGAGTCCACGACGGAGGTCACGACCGGTGTGACTACCGATGAGACCACGGAACCCGCCGAGGAGCCGACCGAGGAGGCCGCGGAGGAGCAGACGGCGGAGGAACCCGCCGAGGAGAAGACGGAAGGGCCCGCCGAGGAGTCGGCGGTCACCGAGCCGGCCGAGACCCCGGTCGCGACCGAGACGACCGACGCCGAGGCGCCGTCGCAGACCCCGGTTCCGACGAGTTCTGCTCCCACCACCGAACCGGAGATCACCGAGCCGGTGACTGAGCCCGAAGTCACTGAGCCCGAGGAGACGTCGGCGCCGGCCGAGCAGCCGGACGTCACCGAGGACGTCACCGAGCACGAGGTCTCATCCGACGATGACGAGGACTCCGCGAAGAAGGGCAGCGAGTCCAACAAGGGTGACGACGACAAGAACGACGATAAGGACTCCGGCACCAAGAAGGACGACGACAAGGACACCGGCACCGGTACCGGCACGAACAAGCGCGTCGACACCCGCGACGGCAACAAGGTCACCCCGGGAACCGGCGGTGCGGGTAACGGCGCCGGGGCGGGCAGCCCGGGCGGCGGCAGCGGCGGAGGCGCCGGGAGTGCGGGGGCCGACGACGCCGACAGTGACGCCCCGGGCGGCGGCGACGATAACGCCGGTGGCTCAGGCGGTTCGGACAAGTCCAGCGGCGGATCGGCGGGCGGCTCCAACGTCTCCTACATCAAGGGGCCGTGGGGGATGATCCTGTACGTCTGAGACGGCGGGCGTCGTGCGCCTCCTGCCCGCGGGGGACCGCGGGTGGGAGGCGTTCGCCGTCTTGAGCAGGGGTTTGAGCCGTGGTGCCCTTGGTGGGAGTCGAACCCACACTGTCACGATTTTGAGTCGTGTGCCTCTGCCGATTGGGCTACAAGGGCCGGTGATCCGTACGGGTTACCACCATAGAGGATGACCCGAGGTCGCTGAACGCCGCTGTTACCGCCACAATGTCAGTCATGACCGGGTCACCGACCGAAGGCCAGAAGGCGCGCCGTGTTCTCGTCGCGGAGGATGAGGCACTCATCCGGATGGACTTGGCCGAGATGTTGCGCGAAGAGGGTTACGAGATCGTGGGCGAGGCCGGTGACGGCCAGGAGGCCGTCGACCTCGCCGAGCGCCTCAAACCCGATCTGGTGATCATGGACGTCAAGATGCCGCGCCGCGACGGCATCGACGCCGCGTCCGAGATCGCCTCCAAGCGCATCGCGCCGATCGTCATCCTGACCGCGTTCAGCCAACGCGAGCTGGTCGAGCGGGCCCGCGATGCGGGGGCGATGGCCTACCTCGTCAAACCGTTCACCATCAGCGACCTGATCCCCGCGATCGAGGTGGCGCTCAGCCGCTTCGCCGAGATCACCGAGCTGGAGAAGGAAGTCGCCACGCTGGCGGACCGGTTGGAGACCCGCAAGCTGGTCGAACGGGCCAAGGGGTTGCTGCAGACCAAGCAGGGGATGACCGAGCCGGAGGCGTTCAAGTGGATTCAGCGGGCCGCCATGGACCGCCGGACCACGATGAAGCGCGTCGCCGAGGTGGTGCTGGAGACCCTGGACACGCCCGGGGAGGCATCGGCCTCCAGCTGACCCCGCAGCAGCCGCCCCGGGTAAAAACTGCGTTTCCGGAGGCGGCATTCTGCCGTGACCAACACCGCAATGCCCGCGCGGCGTCGGTCAACACCACGCACTGACGCCGCACGTTGGTTAAGGTTCTCGGCGAAGCGTCGCAGCCCCTGCTCACCCGGGCGGAGGTGGCGGCGCCGACAAGTTCATTGACCCGGAGGTGAAGCGTGCGCTCTCGCGTGGCACGGAAAGCATTTGCCATCAGCAGTGCCGGTTTGGTTGTGCTCGGTATAGCCGCCTGCCAACAACAATCCGAACCGAGTGAGGGGGGCGGCGAGGCGCAGACCGAACTCAAGATCGTCGAGCAGGTCCAGATCGACGAGAACGGTGCCGAGGTCAAGACCGAAGAGGGCGCCACGCCGGCCGACCCGGCGGGCGACGGTAACGCCCAGTGCCCGCCGGTCTCGATCGCGATGGCCGGTGCGCTCAACGGTCCCGACGCCGCGCTGGGCATCAACATCAAGAACGGCATCCAGCTGGCCGTCGACAAGCACAACGAGGCCAACCCCGGCTGCCAGGTGCAGCTCAAGACGTTCGACACCGAGGGTGATCCGCAGAAGGCGACCCAGATCGCGCCGCAGATCATCAACGACCCCTACACGATCGGCCTGATCGGTCCGGCGTTCTCCGGTGAGACCAACGCCACCGGCGACGTGTTCAACCAGGCCGGCCTGGTCGCCGTGACCGCCTCGGCGACCAACACCACTCTGTCGCAGAAGGGCTGGAAGACGTTCTTCCGCGGCCTCGGCAACGACGGCCAGCAGGGCCCGTCGGTCGCGAACTACCTGAAGAACACGCTGAATCACCAGAAGGTCTGCGTCGTCGACGACAGCACCGACTACGGTCTGGGGCTGGCCCAGACGGTCCGCGAGACCCTGGGCTCGGTCGCCGACTCGAGCTGCAACATCTCGGTCAAGAAGGGCGACAAGGACTTCTCGGCCGCGGTGACCCAGATCAAGGGTGCCGATCCGGACTCGGTGTTCTTCAGCGGCTACTACGCCGAGGCGGCGCCGTTCGTCCAGCAGCTGCGCGACGGCGGCTGGGAGGGCGCCTTCGTCTCCGCCGACGGCACCAAGGACCCGGAGTTCGTCAAGCAGGCGGGTGACGCCGCCAAGGACGCCATCCTGTCCTGCCCGTGCGGCCCGGCGACCGGTGAGTTCGCCGAGGAGTACACCGAGAAGTTCGGCCAGGAGCCGGGTACCTACAGCTCTGAGGGCTACGACCTGGGCACCATCCTGCTGAAGGGCATCGACTCGGGTGCCATCACCCGGCCGGCGCTGCTGGACTTCGTCCGCAACTACGACGGCCGCGGCGTCGCCCGGCAGTACCAGTGGACCCCGGAGGGCGAGCTCACCAGCAGCCTGATCTGGATCTACAAGGTTCAGTAGGAACACCAGCGAGGACGCGTCCGATGCCAACCGGCTCGGACGCGTTCTCGTCCTGACACCTTCGTCGCGAGGAGCCGCCGCCGGATGACATCGCAGTGCGTCGAGCAGGCCGCCTGCCTGGCTGCCAACATCAACTTCAACGTGTCAGGGCTGTTCGACGGGTTCTGGCAGCTGACGATCGACGGCCTGTCCTGGGGCGCGATCTACGCGTTGGTCGCGGTCGGCTACACGCTGGTCTACGGCGTGCTCAAGCTGATCAACTTCGCCCACTCCGAAGTGTTCATGTTCGGCATGTTCGGCGCGTACTTCTGCCTCGACTTCATCCTGGGCTTCACCCCCAGCGGGAACACCTACAACAAGGGCATCGCGCTGACGGTGCTCTACCTCGGCATCGCGATGCTGTTCGCGATGGCGGTCTCGGGTGCCACCGCGGTCGGGTTGGAGGCCGTCGCGTACCGGCCGCTGCGCCGGCGCAACGCCGAACGCCTGTCGTTCCTGATCACCGCGATCGGCATGTCGTTCGTGCTGCAGGAGTTCGTGCACTTCATCCTGCCGAAGATCATTCCCGGCTACGGCGGCTCCAACGCCCAGCAGCCGATCCGGCTCGTCGCGCCGGAGACCCAGTTCACCGTCTTCGGCGCCGCGGTCTCCAACATCACGCTGATCATCGTGGTGGCGGCGCTGATCCTGGCGTTGCTGACCGACATGGCGATCAACCGGACGAAGTTCGGGCGTGGTATCCGCGCCGTCGCACAGGACCCCGACACCGCGACCCTGATGGGTGTGTCCCGGGAACGCATCATCATGACGACGTTTCTGATCGGCGGTCTGCTGGCCGGTGCGGCGGCGCTGCTGTACACGCTCAAGGTGCCGCAGGGCATCATCTACTCCGGCGGTTTCCTGTTGGGTATCAAGGCGTTCTCCGCCGCCGTGCTCGGTGGCATCGGCAACCTGCGCGGCGCGCTGCTCGGCGGGCTGCTGCTGGGCATCATGGAGAACTACGGTCAGGCGGTCTTCGGCACCCAGTGGCGTGACGTCGTGGCGTTCGTGCTGCTGGTGCTGGTGCTGTTCCTGCGCCCGACCGGCATCCTCGGCGAGAGCCTCGGAAAGGCACGAGTATGACCCGCAAGCTGCTGGCGCCCGGTGACGCGCTGCGGTCCTGGTGGGATGAGCGGTCCCGGGTCGAGAAGTGGGGCTTCGGGCTGCTGGCGTTCGGTCTGTTCGCCCTGCTGCCGCTGTTCCCGCCGCCGTTCGTCAACACCCCGAACATCAGCTTCGGCGGCACCATGGCGCAGTTCGCGATGGTCGCGATCATCGCGATCGGTCTCAACGTCGTGGTGGGCCAGGCCGGACTGCTGGACCTCGGCTATGTCGGCTTCTACGCCGTCGGTGCCTACACCGTCGCGCTGCTGACCAGCCCGAGCAGTCCGTGGAACAAGACGGGCCCAGACGGCTGGTTCAGCGAGGACTGGGCGTGGCTGGCCTGTGTGCCGCTGGCGATGGCGATCACCGCGCTGAGCGGTCTCATCCTCGGCACGCCCACGCTGCGGCTGCGCGGTGACTATCTCGCCATCGTCACACTGGGATTCGGCGAGATCATCCGGCTGATGGCCGACAACCTCGCCGACGTCACCAACGGCCCCCGCGGGCTCAACGAGGTGGAGTATCCCCGCTTCGGGCAGACCGAGAACCTGCCCGACGGCGTGTTCTCCAGCGGTAACTCGGCGGGATTGGCCAACTACGGAACCTGGTGGTTCTGGCTGGGTCTGGTGCTGATCGTGGGGATCCTGGTGCTGGTCGGCAACCTGGAGCGCAGCCGGGTGGGCCGCGCCTGGATCGCGATCCGCGAGGACGAGGACGCCGCCGAGGTGATGGGCGTCAACACCTTCAAGTTCAAGTTGTGGGCGTTCACCATCGGTGCCGCGATCGGCGGGCTCTCCGGTGCGCTCTACGCCGGACAGGTGCAGTTCGTCGCACCGCCGACGTTCAACATCATCAACTCGATGCTGTTCCTGTGCGCGGTGGTGCTCGGCGGACAGGGCAACAAGCTCGGCGTGGTGGTCGGCGCGTTCGTGATCGTGTACCTGCCCAACCGACTGCTCGGGGTGGAGTTCCTCGGCATCAACATGGGTGACCTGAAGTACCTGTTCTTCGGGATCGCGCTGGTCGCGCTGATGATCTTCCGCCCGCAGGGCCTGTTCCCGGTCCGGCAGAAGCTGCTGACGTACGGCAAGTACGCGCGCGAGTTGCTCCGCAGTCCGGAGAAGACGGTGGAGGAGGCCGCGAAGAGATGACGCCGCGCACGCGAGGAGCGAGATGAGTATCGAGGAACTGGCCGGCGTCCACCGCGACATCCACGCCGCCGAAGGCGAGATCCTGTTGCAGACAAAGGATCTCACGATGAAGTTCGGCGGTCTCACCGCGCTGGACTCGGTGACGTTCGACATCCGGCGCGGTGAGATTCTCGGCATGATCGGGCCGAACGGCGCGGGCAAGACCACCTGCTTCAACGCGATCACCGGTGTGTACCGCCCGACGTCAGGCACGGTGATCTTCGACGGCGCACCGCTGGGAAAGATCAAACGCCACGAGATCACCCGCCGCGGGATCGCCCGCACCTTCCAGAACATCCGGCTGTGGGGCGAGATGACCGCGCTGGAGAACGTCATGGTGGCCACCGACGCCCGCCACTTCACCTCGGTACCGGGCGCCCTGGTGCGCAGCCCGCGGCATCGCCGCGAGGAGAAGTCCGCCGTCGAACGCGCCGCTGCGCTATTGCATTTCGTCGGGATCGCGCACCGCGGCGAGGAGAAGGCCAAGAACCTGTCCTACGGTGACCAGCGTCGGCTCGAGATCGCCCGGGCCCTGGCCACCGAACCCAAGCTGCTGTGCCTCGACGAGCCGGCCGCGGGGTTCAACCCGGCGGAGAAGGCCGCGCTGATCGACCTGATCCGCAAGATCCGCGACGACGGCTACACGGTGCTGCTGATCGAACACGACATGCGCCTGGTGATGGGGGTGACCGACCGGATCGTGGTGCTGGAGTTCGGCCGTAAGATCGCCGACGGTCGGCCCGCCGAGATCCGTGAGGATCCCAAGGTCATCGCCGCCTACCTGGGAGTTCCTGATGACGAAGTCCGGTGACAACACCAAGACCGACCGCCCGGTCATCCTCGAGCTGCGCGACGTGGTCGTGCAGTACGGCAGAATCCGTGCGCTGCACGGCATCTCGCTGACCGTCCACGAGGGCGAGCTGGTCACACTGCTGGGCTCCAACGGGGCGGGCAAGACCACCACGATGCGGGCGATCTCCGGCCTGCTGCCGTTGACCTCCGGTTCGATCTGGTTTGAGGGCCGCGACATCGGCAAGGTCAAGGCGCATCAGCGGGTGACCCAGGGGCTGGTCCAGGCACCCGAGGGCCGCGGCATCTTCCCGGGCATGACCGTGCTCGAGAACCTCGAAATGGGTTGTTACGGACGGAAATTCGCGTCGCGCCGGGAACACAAGGAACGGCTGGACTGGGTGCTGGAGACGTTCCCCAGGCTGGCGGAGCGGCGCAACCAGGAGGGCGGCACGCTGTCCGGCGGCGAACAGCAGATGCTGGCGATCGGCCGCGCGCTGATGGCCCGCCCGCGGGTGCTGCTGCTCGACGAACCCTCAATGGGATTGGCGCCCATGGTCATCTCGCAGATCTTCGGGATCATCGCCGACATCAACGCCCAGGGCACCACGGTGCTGCTCGTCGAGCAGAACGCGCAGCAGGCGCTGAGCCGATCGGACCGCGCCTACATCCTGGAGACCGGCGAGGTCACCCGCACCGGCGACGCGCGACAACTGCTGGCCGACGACAGCATCCGCGCCGCCTACCTCGGCGTCGCCTGAGACAGGGGCCTAGTCTCCGATTTGGAACCGCTTGATCCGCGAGGTCGAGCCGCCGACCAGTTCGACATGGCTGGGCGGCACGCCGAAATGCTTGGCCAGCAGCTTGATCACAGCGTCGTTGGCCTTGCCCTCGACGGGCCGCTCACGCACGTACACGGTCAGGTCGCCGTCGTCACCGACCTCGACCAGGGGGCCTTTGCGGCTGCCGGGTTTGACCCGGACCCCGACGATCATCGGCCCCTAGCGGGCGACGATCACCGAGGAACCGTGGCCGAACAGGCCCTGGTTGGCGGTGATGCCGACCTTGGCGTTCTCCACCTGTCGGCCGGTGGCCTGCCCGCGCAGCTGCCAGGTGAGCTCGCAGACCTGCGCGATCGCCTGGGCCGGAATGGCTTCGCCGAAGCACGCCAGGCCGCCGGACGGGTTGACCGGGATGCGGCCGCCGATGGTGGTGGCGCGGCTGCGCAGCAGTTGTTCGGCCTCACCCTTCTCGCACAACCCGAGGTGCTCGTACCAGTCCAACTCCAGCGCGGTGGACAGGTCATAGACCTCGGCCAGCGACAGATCCTCGGGCCCAATGCCGGCCTCGGCGTAGGCGGCGTCGAGGATCTGGTCCTTGAACACCCGCTCCGGAGCGGGCGCCACCGCGGTGGAATCCGTTGCGATGTCCGGCAGTTCGGGCAGGTGCTGCGGGTAGACCGGGGTCTGCAGGCTGACGGCCCGCACCGACGGCACACCCTCGACCGAGCCGAGATGCTTCTCGGCGAACGACTTGCTCGCCACGATCAGCGCGGCCGCACCGTCCGACGTCGCGCAGATGTCCAGCAGCCGAAGGGGATCGGAGACCACCGGGCTGGCCAGCACGTCCTCGATGGTGGCTTCCTTGCGGTAGCGCGCGTTCGGGTTCGCCAGCCCGTGCTTGGCGTTCTTGACCTTGACCGCGGCGAAGTCCTCCACCGTGGCCCCGTAGAGGTCCATGCGGCGGCGCGCCAGCAGCGCGAAGTACACGGTGTTGGTGGCGCCGATCAGGTGGAACCGCTGCCAGTCCGGGTCGTTCTTGCGTTCGCCGCCGACCGGGGCGAAGAAGCCCTTCGGGGTGGTGTCGGCGCCGATCACCAGCGCGACGTCGCACAGGCCGGCCAGGATGTGGGCGCGGGCGCTCTGCAGTGCCTGCGAGCCGCTGGCGCACGCGGCGTAGCTGGAGGTGACGGGCACTCCGTTCCAGCCCAGCTTCTGCGCGAACGTCGAGCCGGCGACGAAGCCCGGGTAGCCGTTGCGGATGGTGTCCGCGCCGGCGACGAGCTGGATCTGGCGCCAGTCCAGGCCGGCGTCGGCCAGCGCGGCGCGGGCGGCGACGACGCCGTACTCGGTGAAGTCGCGTCCCCACTTGCCCCACGGGTGCATGCCCGCACCCAGGATGTAGACCGGTTCCGGTGCGCTCACTGGTCGGCCCCCTTGTCCGCGATCTTCCAGGCGTGGACGATGCGCACGACACCCTCGTCGTCGGTGTACAGCGGCATCGTCGTCAACTCCATCTCCATCCCGACCTTGAGGTCGGCGGCCAGGGTGCCCTCGACGACCTTGCCGAGCACGATCAGCCCCTCGTCGGCGAGCTGCACGGCCGCAACGGCGAACGGCTCGAACGGATCCGGCGCCGGATAGGGCGGCGGGGGAGCGTAGCGGTTCTCGGTGTAGCTCCACAGCGTGCCGCGCCGGGACAGCGGCACCTGCGCGAGCTCGTCGCCGTCACAGGCCGGGTTCGGGCAGTTGTTGGCCCGCGGCGGGAAGACGTAGGTACCGCACTTCTGGCATTTCCCGCCGATCAGGTACGGAGCTCCGGACTCGTCGGTGGCGAACCAGCCGTCGATCGCGGGTTGAGTGGAAGCTGACACGGGGTCAGCGTAAACGATTGGGCGCCTGCAACTGAAACGTGTTGCAGTTCTCTCCCGGCTAGTGGGCGGCCACGTCGACAAGGATCTCAACGAGGTCGTCGGGCGCGTCGCGCATCAGGTTGTGTCTGGCGTCCAGTTCGTGGCAGATCCAGTTCGGGTCGTCGCGGACACGGTCATAGGCGAACCGGAGCGGCGACTCGCCCGGCCAGTCCAGGGCGTAGACATACTCGCGTCGGCGGAACCGGTTGAGGTCGACGCCGCACCGCAGCGGCTGCAGCACGCTCGCCCGGGGATGGGCGGTCGCGCGGGCGTCGAAGAACGGCAGCGGCGGCACCCCGAAGCCGGATGCGTCGGACTGCAGGTACCACCGGCGTTCCTCGTCGTCGACGAGATCCGCGCACGACTCGCCGGCGCGCGGCACCACGGCGTCGAGGTACACCAGCGCGTCGACCCGCTCGGGGACATGGGCGGCGACGCCGGTGATCACCATGCCGCCGTAGCTGTGCCCGACCAGGATCACCGGTTCGTCGGTGTAGGCGGAGAGCACCGACACCACGTCGTCGATGTGGGTGTCGAGGTTGACCCCGGCGTGCAGCAGGTGGGCGCGTTCGGCCACACCCGTCGGCGTCACGGCGAGCACCGTGTGCCCGGCCGCCCGCAGCGGCGCCGCGACGGGGTCGAAACACCATCCCCCGTGGCACATTCCGGGAACCAGGACGAAAGTGGTCATGCTCGGGTGCTCCTTGCGGTGTCGGTGCGGTACTTGCGGGTGATGCGGTCGAGTTCGGCGCCCGAGCGGGTGTGACCGGCGGCGTGCATCTCGCGGTTGGCGACGACCACCGCGGCCTTCTCCCCGCACCGCTCGGCCTCGTAGCTGCGCAGGCCACACACGCCCGTGTCGGCCATCGGATAGGTGAAGATCCGCTCGGTGTTCGCGATCAGCGTCTGCACGTCGAGCCAGTCGAGGCGCCAGTGCGCGATGGAGGGCATGCCTCCAGCCTCGGACCGTCGCAACCATAAGTCCAATACGTAGTCAGTACGGAAACTATCGTTCTTGTTTATGGAACTGCGGCAGCTGGAGTACCTCGTCGCCGTCGCCGAGGAGGCCAACTTCACCGGGGCGGCCCAACGGGTCCACGTCGCGCAGCCCGCCGTCAGCGCCTCGATCCGCGCGCTGGAACGCGAACTCGGCCAGCCGCTGTTCGACCGCAGCCGGCGCGCCGTCCGGCTGACCGCGGCCGGGGAGGCGGTGCTGCCGCATGCCCGCGCCGCGCTGGCGTCCGTCGCCGCCGCGCGCGACGCCGTCGCGGAGGTGACCGGCCTGGTGCGCGGGTCCGTCGCCGTCGGCACCGTCACGGCGCACGATTTCGACATGGCCGGGTTGCTCGCGGAGTTCCACGCCGCACATCCGCTGGTCGACATCACGCTGGGCACCGACGAGTCCGACACCCTGATCGACGGACTGCGCACCGGCCGGCTGGACGCCGCGATCATCTCCGTCGGCGCCGACCTGCCCGACGGCCTCGACGGCGAGCCGGTGACCGATCAGCGCATCGTCGCCGCCGTCGGCGCGGAGCATCGGTGGCGGCGGCGCCGTCACGTCGCGCTCGCCGACCTCGCCGGAGAACCGCTGATCACGCTGCCCCGCGGCACCGGGATCAGGCGGCAGTTGGATCGCGCGTGCCGGACGGCCGGGGTGGATGTGAGGGTGGCGTTCGAGGCCAGCACGCCGGGCGCGCTCGCCGACCTCGCCGTGCGCGGCCTCGGCGTGGCCGTGCTGCCCGAAGCGGTCACCCGCCCGGGGCTGCACCGGCTGCCGATCACCCCCGAACTGCGCGGCCGGCTGGTGTTCGCCTGGCGTGCCGCCGGCCCGATGAGCCCGGCGGCCCGGGAACTGGTCGTGTTGGCGCGTCGGTGGGCGCGAATAGAGTGAGGGCCGTGAGCCCCGCCAAGACCGCGCCCGAGACGAAGTCCCCCGAGAACAAGACGGCGCCCACCGACGAGAAGCCGACTCTGATGCTGCTCGACGGCAATTCGCTGGCGTACCGGGCGTTCTTCGCGCTGCCCGCCGAGAACTTCAAGACCCGCAACGGGCTCACCACCAACGCGGTGTACGGGTTCACCGCGATGCTGATCAACCTGCTGCGCGACGAGCAGCCCACCCACATCGCCGCCGCGTTTGACGTGTCGCGCCAGACCTTTCGCGCCGAGAAGTACCCCGAGTACAAGGCCGGCCGGTCCGCCACCCCCGACGAGTTCCGCGGCCAGATCGACATCACCAAGGAGGTGCTGGGCGCGCTGGGCATCACGGTGCTCGCCGAGCCGGGCTTCGAGGCCGACGACATCATCGCCACGCTGGCCACCCAGGCCGAGCAGGCCGGCTACCGCGTGCTGGTGGTCACCGGCGACCGTGACTCGCTGCAACTGGTCAGCGACAACGTCACCGTGCTCTACCCCCGCAAGGGCGTCAGCGACCTGACCCGGTTCACCCCGGAGGCGGTGCTGGAGAAGTACGGGCTGACCCCCCAGCAGTACCCGGACTTCGCCGCGCTGCGCGGCGACCCCAGCGACAACCTGCCCGGCATCCCCGGCGTCGGCGAGAAGACCGCCACCAAGTGGATCGTCGAATACGGCTCGCTGCAGGCGCTCGTCGACAACGTCGACAAGATCAAGGGCAAGGTCGGCGACGCACTGCGCGCCAACCTGTCCTCGGTGGTGCTCAACCGCGAGCTCACCGACCTGATCCGCGACGTGCCGCTGCCGCACACCCCCGACACGCTGCGCATGCAGCCGTGGGACCGCGACCACATCCACCGGCTCTTCGACGACCTGGAGTTCCGGGTGCTGCGCGAGCGGCTGTTCGAGACGCTGGCGTCGGCCGACCCCGAGGTCGACCAGGGCTTCGACGTGCGCGGCGGTGCGCTGGAGCCCGGCGAGCTGAGCGGGTGGCTGGCCCAGCACAGCACCGGCGAGCGGTTCGGGCTCGCGGTCGTCGGCACCCACGTCGCCTTCGACGCCGACGCGACCGCACTGGCCATCGTCGCCCCCGGCGGCGACGGCCGCTACATCGACACCGCGACGCTGAGCACCGACGACGAGGCCGCGCTGGCGACGTGGCTGGCCGATCCCGCGGTGCCCAAGGCGCTGCACGAGGCCAAGCTGGCGATGCACGAACTGGAGGGCCGCGGCTGGACGCTGGCCGGGGTCACCTCCGACACCGCGCTGGCGGCCTACCTGGTTCGGCCCGGGCAGCGCAGCTTCGCGCTCGACGACCTGTCGCTGCGCTACCTCAAACGCGAGCTGCGCGCGGACAACCCTGAGCAGCAACAGCTTTCCCTGCTCGACGACGGCGGCGACGACCAGGCCGTGCAGGCCACGCTGCTGCGCGCCAGCGCGGTCAAGGATCTGGCCGACGCGCTCGACAAGGAGCTGACCCGCATCGACTCGCTCGAGCTGCTCAGCGACATCGAGCTGCCGGTGCAGCGGGTGCTGGCCGAGATGGAGACCGCAGGCATCGCCGTCGACCTCGACCAGCTGGGCCGGCTGCAGAGCGAGTTCGCCGACCAGATCCGCGACGCCGCCGAGGCCGCGTACGCGGTGATCGGCAAGCAGATCAACCTGGGATCACCCAAACAGTTGCAGGTCGTGCTGTTCGACGAGCTCGGCATGCCCAAGACCAAGCGCACCAAGACCGGCTACACCACCGACGCCGACGCACTGCAGGGCCTCTACGAGAAGACCGGCCACCCGTTCCTGGCCCATCTGCTCGCGCACCGCGACGCCACCCGGCTGAAGGTCACCGTCGACGGGCTGCTGGCCTCGGTGGCCTCCGACGGCCGCATCCACACCACGTTCAACCAGACGATCGCGGCCACCGGCCGGCTGTCGTCGACAGAGCCGAACCTGCAGAACATCCCGATCCGCACCGAGGCGGGCCGGCGCATCCGCGACGCGTTCGTCGTCGGCAGGGGCCCGCACGGCGACTACGCCGAGCTGATGACCGCCGACTACAGCCAGATCGAGATGCGCATCATGGCGCACCTGTCCAAGGACGAGGGACTGATCGAGGCGTTCCGCACCGGCGAGGACCTGCACTCGTTCGTCGCGTCCCGCGCATTCGACGTGCCGATCGACGAGGTCACCCCCGAACTGCGGCGCCGGGTCAAGGCCATGTCGTACGGCCTGGCCTACGGGTTGAGCGCCTACGGGCTGGCCTCGCAGCTCAAGATCTCCACCGAGGAAGCCAAGGTGCAGATGGAGCAGTACTTCGACCGGTTCGGCGGTATCCGCGACTACCTGCGCGACGTGGTCGACCAGGCCCGCAAGGACGGCTACACCTCCACGGTGTTCGGCCGCCGCCGCTACCTGCCCGAACTGGACAGCAGCAACCGCAACGTCCGCGAGGCCGCCGAACGCGCCGCGCTCAACGCGCCGATCCAGGGCAGCGCCGCCGACATCATCAAGGTCGCGATGATCAACGTCGACAAGGCGATCAAGGACGCCGGCCTGAGATCGCGGATGCTGCTGCAGGTGCACGACGAGCTGCTCTTCGAGGTCGCCGAGGGCGAACGCGAGACGCTGGAGGCACTGGTCCGCGAGCAGATGGGCAGCGCCTATCCGCTGGACGTGCCGCTGGAGGTGTCGGTCGGGTACGGCCGCAGCTGGGACGCGGCTGCCCACTAGCGCGCGTCGGCCGCCAGCCCCGCGCCGAGCGCCATCAGGATGGCGCCCATCACCCGCTCCATGCGGCGCCGAATGTGGGCCTGCCCCAGGATCTCCCGCGCCCGCGCGGCCAGCAGCACCACACCCGCGCACCACGCGGTGTCGACGACCAATTGGATCACCGCGAGCACGAACAGCGTCGGCAGCACCGGACCGCTGGTCGGCAGGAACTGCGGGATCACCACGATCCCGAACGCCGCCGCCTTCGGGTTGGCGGCGATCGACAGCAGCGCGGCGCGGAACGCGGCGGCGGGGGAGCGGTCCCGCGGCGGGGCGCTCACCTCGAACCCGCCGGGGTTGTTGGCGTTGCGCCACGCACTGATGCCCAGCCAGAGCAGCACCGCGCCGCCGACGACGTGCAGCGCGATCGACAGCGCGCGGTTGGCCAGCAGCAACATCGACAGTCCGGCGCCGCCGGCGATGGTCCACCCGAAGATGCCGATCTCGTTGCCGACCACCGCGGCCAGCCCGGCCGCTCGGCCGTCCCGCACCGAGCGGTGCAGGAACAGCGCGGTCGCCGGCCCGGGCAGCGCCGCGAGCACCACGCAGGCCAGCAGGAACGCCGGCATGACATTCCACAGATGGGTGAGCACGCAGCGATTATCCGCGCACGCGTCAGGCGCCGGGCACCCGGTACGCGGCCAGCGCCTGCAGTGCGGGCGCGGCCGCGCGGGCCGCGTGCACCCCGTAGGACTCCTCGACCAGCAGTGCGTGGGCCCGCTGGTCGCCGAAGCCCCGGTCGATGCGGTCGCGCACGAACGCCAGCTCGACGACCTGCGCGGCGAACCGGGCCACCGCCTTACCCGCGGCCTTGCCCGCATAGTGCGACACGTAGTGGATGGCGGCCTTGCGGTCGCGCAGCGACCCCAGCCAGGTGGCCTCGTTCGGGGTGATCAGCGACGCCGCCACCATGCCGGGCAGCTTCTCGGCGACCACCCGCTGCTCGCGGCGGCGGCTCTGTACCGCCAGCACGATCGCGGCCAGGAAGATCGGCACCATCCACAGCACGTAGATGGCGAAGTACCACTCGGCACCGAGGAACGACGAGCCGTTCCACAGCCCGTGCATGCCGACCGCGGCGCCGTAGCCGAGCAGGATGCACGACCACTTGGACAGCGCGTCGCGCTTCTGCAGCGCGAAGTAGACGCCGATCCCGATGAACGTGGTGAACAGCGAGTGCGCGAACGGCGCCATGATCAGCCGCAGCGCCGCCGTCAGCAGCGACTGCCCGAGTGAGTCCCCGCCCCCGATGTAGAGGATGTCCTCCAGCCATGCGAACCCGGCGCCCACCAGGCCGGCGTAGACCAGGCAGTCGGTCAGCGAGTTGAGCTCGTTGCGCCGGACACCGGTCATCATCAGCAGCAGGAACGCGCCCTTGGCCGCCTCCTCGACGATCGGGGCGGTGAGCACCAGCGAGACCCAGCTGATCCCGGCGCCGTTCCCGCCCGCGGTGCTGCCGGCGACGATCAGCGACTCCAGGAACAGGGTGAGCACCACCGACAGCACGACGGCGACCGAGGCGCCCCACAGGAACGCGAACAACAGCAGCCGCGGCGGTTCCGGCTCCCAGCGGTCCAGCCAGATGTAGGCCAGCACCACGACCAGCATCGCCACGCTGGACAGCACGAACCCGATGGTGGCGCCGACCGGGTTGAGCGCGGTGAGCCCGACGACGATGACGCCGGCGAACGTGGCCATGACGATGATCGCCGCCAATGGCGCGCCGACCTTGCGCGCTTTCCGGGCAAACGGCGTCGGCACGGATGCGGCGTAATGCGGGGACATGGTCATCACGTGGTAGCTAATCAGATGCATCTCGGCTACGGTCGGCGATCGTTACCTTGATCGTTGCCTATGGATGACATCGCTCAACAGATCCGCTTCCTCGCCCGCCTGGGTGCCGCGATGGGGGCCGCGAACTATCCCGTGACGCTGATCCGGCAGATGCTGACCCGCGCCTCGGCGGCGTACGGGATCTCCACCGACCACGTCGTGCTGCCCAACACCGTGCAGGTGTTCGCCGCCACCGACGGAGCGGGTACCGCGGTGCAGTCCGTGCAGGTGAACGCGGACCTGCGGTTCGACCAGACCTTCCCGCTGGCCCGGCTGGTGTCGTCGACGATGCGCGGAGCGGTGGACCCCGTCGACGGCGAAGCCCGGCTCGACCGCATCCTCGACGCCCCGCCGCCCGTCCCGCCGTGGCTGCCGGTGCTCGGCTACGGCATCTGGAGCGCGGGTCTGGCGCTGGTGCTCGAACCGTCGCCGCTGAACCTGCTCGGCGCGACGGTGCTGGGCCTGCTGGTCGGCCTGCTGGCGGCCGTCGCGCGGCGCTTCACCGCCCTCACTCAACTGCTGCCGGCGCTCAGTGCGTTCCTGGTCGCCGGGGTCAGCATCGGGGTGGCCGAGCACCTGGGGCTCGATCACGTCGGACTGCGGGCGCTCATCCCGCCGCTGGCCATGTTTCTGCCCGGTGCGGCGATCACCCTCGCCGTCGTCGAGCTCACCTCACGCGACACCATCTCCGGGGCGAGCCGTCTGATCGCCGGATTCGTGGCTCTCGCCCAGTTGGCGTTCGGCATCGTCATCGCCGCCGAACTGCTCGGACTCGAGGAGTCGCACCTCAGCGGCGAGCCGGTGAACAAGCTCGGGGCGTGGGCGCCGTGGCTGGGGGTGGCGGTCTACGCGGTCGGCGTCATGCTGTTCTTCGGTCCGCCGCTGTCGTTCCTGCCGTGGCTGCTGCTGATCGCGTACTGCGCCTACGGCGCCCAGTTCGTCGGAGACCAGTTTCTCGGCGGATACGCCAGCGGGGTGTGCGGCGGGCTGGTGCTGACGATCTGCGCGCTGGCGCTGACCCGCAGGCCGGGGGCGCCCCCGGCGGTCTCGCTGATCCTGCCCGGGTTCTGGCTGCTCGTGCCCGGTTCCATCGGGCTGATCGGGGTCGCGGAGCTGTTCGGCGCGGACGGCGACTCCGCCCTCGGCGTCACCTTCATCTCGATGATCTCCGTCGTTCTCGGGCTGCAGGCCGGGTTCGTGGTGTGGCAGCTGAGCCGGCGCCGGCTCCGCTGAAGGGGACCCGAGTTTGTCCTGCATGAGCCCCGTCGAGTAACCTCAACGTGTACCTGTCTGTGGTTTTTGGTTTTCTGCGGCAGGTATCACCACATAACAACTGTCCCTACGATCAAACCTGTCCGGAGCAACCCACCACATGCCAAGTCCCTCCGTCACCTCGCCGCAAGTAGCCGTCAACGACATCGGCTCGAGCGAGGACTTTCTCGCCGCCATCGACAAGACCATCAAATACTTCAACGATGGCGACATCGTCGAGGGAACCATCGTCAAGGTTGACCGTGACGAGGTCCTGCTCGACATCGGTTACAAGACCGAAGGTGTGATCCCGTCACGGGAGCTGTCCATCAAACACGACGTCGACCCCAATGAGGTCGTTTCCGTGGGCGATGAGGTCGAAGCTCTGGTCCTCACCAAGGAGGACAAGGAAGGCCGCCTGATCCTGTCCAAGAAGCGCGCCCAGTACGAGCGCGCCTGGGGCACGATCGAGGAGCTCAAGGAGAAGGACGAGGCCGTCAAGGGCACCGTCATCGAGGTCGTCAAGGGCGGCCTGATCCTCGACATCGGCCTGCGCGGCTTCCTG